>Ga0070727_10001521_pt1 | contig 24445 bp, 19 predicted proteins | sample tdAd472_FD_66722 | JGI IMG/M metagenome (GOLD analysis project Ga0070727, IMG submission 66722) | Marine sediment microbial communities from the Atlantic coast under amendment with organic carbon and nitrate - tdAd47.2 | ecosystem: Environmental > Aquatic > Marine > Coastal > Sediment | place...
CCGCCGCAGGGCGGCTACATGATCGACGTCAGCGACCCGGCCGCCGAGGCCAACAGCATCGGCCGGTTGACTGAGGACGAGCGCGAGCAGCTCGAGGAGGACCGCCGCCGGGAGGAGGAGACTCGCCGCCGCTACCAGGAGGAGGTCGCGGGCTTCGGGCACTGGAACGCCGCCAACATGCCGCTCCCATTCTTCGGGTCGCCCGGCGGGCCCCGCTCGCTGGAGGACTGGGCCCACCTCGCCACCTACCAGGTCCAGGCCATGCAGCGCGTGGTCAATGGCGCCTTCGGCGGGCCCAGCTACCTCGCCGGGAACATCGGCGTCGTCCACCGCAACCGCCCCGGCAACCAGCCGGCCGGCTCGCGGATCGGCGCCCACTGGACCGCCCTCCCGCACGACCCCGCGCTCAAGCTCCGACGTGGTCAGACCCCGCTCGAGGTCGTATCCGTCCTGGAGGCCCCAGCGGGCACCCAGGTCGAAGCATGCGCCGGCGGCGTCCTGGAGATCGTCCGCGAGCACCGGGGCGACGGCCTGGTGGTCGATCACCGGCCGCTCATCCTGCTGGAGAACGACCGCTCCTTCAGCCCCGACATGATCAAGGCCGACATGATCTCGGACATCCAGCGGCGGTTCTACGTCACTGCTGGGGCCGAGGTCACGGGATCGAAGCTGCGCGCCTACTACCGAGCGGGAGAGGGTGGCAACGTCTTCGAGGTCGCGCGCACCGACGCGGAGAGCGGGGAAGTGATCGAGCGGCTGGTCCACGTGGACGTGGAGGACGGCGTCCTGGTCACGGGTCGGGGGATCACGAGCCATGGGAGCATCCACGTCTGGGGACGGAGCTCACTCACCTTCCACCCGCCGCGTGGGGAGGTTGAGCTGGCGTACACGCTGGAGGGGACCCAGGAAGGCGTCCTACGCGTGACTGGACCGAACCCGGAGTTTCCCGTGACGCTGGGTATTGACGGCCACCTCGCGGTCACGGGGGACGCTTCGGTCGAGGGCAAGCTGTTCGTCAAGGGCTCAATCGATCCCACTGACCTTCAGCTAACGCCGCAGGAGCGGAATCCGGTGCCTCCCCTCGCACATGGCCTGTGGGTTTCCGATGGCACAGAGCCTGGCACCGTGAAGGGTGGGCTGTACTACGAGCGGGGCGGAAAGAGGATCCGGCTCGATAGATCTTCGTAACTGGCTCGCTCCCAATGCCCTTGACCTTCGCAAGCACATGAGGACCAACCCCACACGACTCGTCCTCCACAAGTCCGAGGAGGAGCTGGCCGGCTTCATGGAGGGGTTGGGTGACGTCCCCTATCATGACTTCCTCACCGTCGACGACAGCGATCTCAGATTCCATCGGTTGGGCGAGGAGCCCGTCTTGAGGGGGACTTATCTCGAGGTCTCACCGGGCCAGTTCGTCACATACTCAGGTGGTTACGTGCCATTCCTCAAGACGTACCCCGGGCTACGGACACCGCACCCGCTCCTGGTCAAGGTGCAGAAGGGCCAGGCTTCGGCCCGCGAGTTGATTGGCGAGATCCTGGCCCTGACGAAGATGAACTGGAACAGCGCGGTGTTCGACATCCGCGAACCCGTCACCATCGACTTCTCCCGACACGTTGGGCTCATCCTCTCGGAGTTGCCGGACGACATCTCTCCGAGTGCCCTATACCGCCACTACATGTAGGACACGCATCACTGCCGCTTCCGCCGTGTCACAACAACCTCAGTGCGCGTGCCCATCACCATGCGTGTGCGGCCGGAGAACGAACGCCGAACTAGCGTACTCCTTGCCGTCCGCGGTGAAGGCGACCTTCACGGTGGCGAGGAAGTCCGCGCCCTTGAGCCATGAAGCATCCTCGCCGGTGTCACCAGGGAAGATGAAGTAGTTAGTCTTCCCGTCCCGGACGGTTGCCTTCCCGTCTTCATCCTCATTCTTGTCGCGGTTGCGCACGCGGAGGGTCGTGGTCTTGTTCCCCTTGTCAGTGAACGTGACCGTGATCGTCGAGTCGAGGGGGAGGTCGAAGGGCTGAGCCAGCTCGGCATCGCGCGCCAGCCAAAGCTCGAGATCACCCTTGTCGTCGTGCAGCTTCAGGCGCAGGTACCCGACCTTCTCGTCCCCCTGCGTGAATCGGGCGAGGACGCCGTCGCCGCCGCCAGCGTCGTGGTCGTGGCCCCCTCCGTCGCCGTGGGGGTGGTCAGCGCCGCCGTGACCGTGATCGTGGCTGCCGTTGGGTTTGCTCCCTTGGTCGGCAGGGCAGCCGGTGAACATCACCAGAAGAGCGATCGATGTGAGCGTCACGACGGGGTGTCTCATTTGGGGCGTCCTTCGTCCTTCTTCGCCGGAATCCTACCTCACGCCTGGCTACTCTGCCGGCACCGCACGTTCAGGGTGGCGTCAGGGGAGGTGCCCCGCCATCCGACTAGCGGCGTGCTCCGTCAACGAGCAAGAGCTCGATCACCTCGGAGACGCGGTGGTGGATGTGCTCAGCGCGGTCGAACACGGCGACGGCCATCTTCCTGGCTGACCCGGGGCTCAGGACGGCGTCATCCGGGTGTCCAGTGTTTAGCCGTCGAGAGAGCTCGACGGTCCACTGCCCCTCGACCCAGCGCCCCTTGGCCCTCACGTCGGCGGCGCTCCCGGAGGGCACGCCGGGGACATACTGCGGCACCCGGTCTGCGCCCCGCGCCTCAGGAGCAGGTTGGGAACGCTGCGGGGAGTCTCCCGCATCCTCAGGCCGCGCGATCCACATCGTGCGCGCGGGGTCGCCGCGGACCTCGAACTCCTTCGCCTTCCCAGAGGGGTTGGCGGCCGTGTAGCTGTGGGTCTTGTCCATGGCGTAGCCCGCCGGATCGGTGCGGGCCGCCTTCCACTGCCAGACGTCCCAGACTGCCTCGACGCCCGAGAGCATCTTCGCGTCGAAGGGACCGGCGAGTTCGAGCGCGAGGGCGAGGACATCCTCACGATCCCCACCTACACCGTAGCGCCCGCTCACTTCGTCCCACACCCACGTCTTGTGGGTCGTGTCTGCGGTCGTGTCAGGCCAGCGGATCAGGAAGAACACGTGGGTGTCCGTGTGGACGGATTTCAGGCGCACCGGCGTCTTCCCGGACTCCTCCAGGTAGACCTCGCCAACGTGGACCGTGAGCTCATGAGCGGAGGCCCACGCATGGTCTCGCCCGTCGCCGTCAACGACGGGAGTAGTCGCCACTCGACGCGACTCGAGCCGTGACCCGCGCTCCGCTGGCGTCCCCGCCGACGCCGCAGGGTCCGGTGCTTCGGCGCCTGGGCCTGAGCTGCAGGCGACGGTCGCCAGGACGACGACCACCAAGCCCCAACGCATGTACGACATCTTTCCCCCTGGCTTCGATCAGTCCGAAGACCAGGCTAGGGAGTGGCCGCAAGAGCGCACCTGAGTCCTTCCTGAATCGCAATTCAGGTATCCGGGAGCGATCCTCAACCCCCGCGGCCATCACTGGTTGGCACAGGTTCCGGGATGACGATCCGGAACGTGCTCCCAGCCGGAGTCGACTCCAGTTCGACCTTCCCGGCATGCACCTCGACGGCCCACTTGGCGATCGAGAGGCCCAGCCCAGTGCTCTGGCCTCCCCGGGCCGCGTCGACCCTATAGAAGCGGTCGAAGACGTGGGGCTGATGCTCTCGAGGAATCCCGGGGCCCTGATCGCGCACCTCCAGGCACGCCGCGCCGTCCCGTCGGGTCACGGCGACCTCGATCCGCGAGCCCGCGGGGCCGTACTTGATCGCGTTGTCGAGGAGGTTGATCAGGGCCTGGCGGATGACGACAGGATCGACCGAGGCGGTGACCTGAGCGCCGTCCTGAACCTCGACCTGCTGGTCCTTCTCCTCAGCCAGGACCCCGAGGTGCTCCGTGACCTCGGTCGCCAGCGCCGAGAGGTCGACCTCCTCACGGTTGATCGGGATACGGCCCGCGTCCGCGCGGGAGAGCGTCAGCAACCCGTCCACCATGCGCGTCAGGCGGTCCGCCTCCTCGAGCATGCTCCCGATCACCTCACGGTAGGCCCCGGGGTCGCGCTGGTCCTGGAGGCCCACCTCGCCGACGCTGCGGATCGCGGTCAGGGGCGTGCGCAGCTCGTGCGAAGCGTCGGCGGTGAACCGGCGCAGCTGCTCGAAGCTGGCCTCCAGCCGCGCCAGGAGCTCGTTCATGACGCCCGCCAGCTGGCCGAGCTCGTCTCCGGGGTCAACGATCGGCAGGCGCTCGTTCAATCGCTCGGCCGTGATCGTGCACGCGCGCTCGGCCATGCGGCCCACGGGGGCCAGGGCGCGGCGAGCGAGGAAGTGTCCACCTGCCGCGGCGAGGACCACGACCAGCGGGAGCGCGAGCCCCAGCACGAGGAGGATCCGCCGCAGCTCCGTATCCATGCGTGCCTCGGAGCGTCCGACGCGGATCGTGACAGGGAGACCGCCGATCTCGTAGGGGCCCGAGTAGACCCGAAAGGCCTGGGGAGACTCGACAGGGGCCCGCGGCCGGCGCAATAGGACGCCGCCGTCCTGTGCCTGGTACTCCGTCCAGGTCTCAGGGGGACCTTCGTCGTGATGCCCCCCCGACACCAGCCAGCGCAGCCCGTCGCCTTCTCGCCGTACCGCGTGCTCCGCCCGCTCGAAGTCTTCGTGGAGCTGGCGATCCAACTCCACAGACAAGCTCCGGTAGAGGAGGCCGTAGACCCCGCCCGCGTAGGCCAACAGACCCATGGCCAACAGCGCCGTGTACCAGAGGGTGAGGCGGACCCGAATGCTCGTCGGGCGCAGGCGCTCGATCACGGCGGGCTCTCGCCGAGGACGAAGCCGAGCCCGCGCACGGTGTGCAGCATGGGCTGGCTGAAGCCGTGGTCGACCTTCTTGCGCAGGCGGGTCATGTAGACGTCGATCAGGTTGTCCATGGACGACGTCCGGGCCGTCTCCTTCCAGACGTCCTGCGCGAGCATCTCGCGCGAGACGACCCGGTCACCGTGGCGCAGGAGATACTCCAGCAGCTCGAACTCGCGACCCGACAGCTCCAGCACACGGCCTGCGCGGGTCACCCGGCGGGTCATGAGGTCCAGCTCCAGGTCGCCCGCCTTGAGGCGCAACACCTGATCCGAGCGACCGCGGCGGAGCAGCGCGCGGACCCTCGCCAGCAGTTCGGGGAACGCGAACGGCTTGACCAGGTAGTCGTCTGCCCCGGCGTCGAGGCCGTCGACTCGGTCCTCGATCGAGTCTCTAGCAGTGAGCAGGAGCACGGGGGTATCGCGACCCTGGCTGCGCAGCGTCCGCAGGACCTCCACGCCGTCTCGTCCGGGGAGCATCACGTCCAGGATCACGAGGTCGAACTGCCTCGAGCTGAGCAGGAAGAAGCCCTCCTCGCCGGTCGCGGCCACGGTGACGGTGTAGTGCTCCCGCTCGAGCCCCTCGCTAAGCGCCTGGGCGACCTTCGCCTCATCCTCGACGACCAGGATCTCCACCGTCTCCCCGCCCCCCGTTAGGTCTTTCGGAGGGCCGCGGTCGCAGCGCGCGCGCGCTCGAGGCGGCGGTTCACCTCGCCCCAGCGCAGGTTCTGGAAGAACGCCTCCACATAGCGCGCTGCGGCTGCGCCAAAGTCCATGTGGTAGGAGTGCTCGTACATGTCCAAGACCAAGAGCGGGATGCCCGCGGGGATCGCGCGGGTGTGGTCGGCGGCGGCGTAGACGAAGGGCGCCCCGCTGCTCGCGTCCCAAGCCAGGACGGCCCAGCCGCTCCCGCCCGCCATGCTCATGGCCGTGGCGCGGAAGAACTCTTCGAAGCGGCCGAAGGTCCCGTACTGCCGCCCCAGCAGCTCCTGGGCCGCCCCCCCCGACTTGCCGTCGCCGCCCAAGTTGGCGAAGTAGAGCTCGTGGAGCACCTTCGAGTTGCGGAACAGCAGCGCCCGCTCCTGCAGGCCGAAGAGCACGAAGCCTGGGGTGTCCTTGTCCGTCCGCGCCAACTGCTGCTCCACGGCGTTCAGGTTGCGCACCGCCCCGGCGTAGTTGTTGTCGTGGTGCGAGACGAGCAGCCGCTCGGAGAGCCCCTTCAGCTTCTTCGGGTCGAAGGGCAGCGGCAGCGCGGTGTGTTGACCAGCCAACGCGGGCGCAGCGGCCGGGTTCGCGTCCTGCGCCGCTGCATCCCGCCCTCCCAGGAGCAGGGCACCACCGGCCAGGGCGGCCAACCCTCCGAGCTCGCGTCGAGTGAGCCTGTCGTCGTCGGGCGACGCGTCTCCAGCGGTCATGCGGTACTCCTGGCTTCGATTGTCAGCGCTCTCGAGCTCCCCCAATCTACGAGATCAGCTGCTCAGCGATCAGGACCTGACAGGGTATTCAGGAATGGTTCAGGTGGGCGCCTGGTCGCGCCTCATGTAGCTTCACGGACCGCGGTTGCGGCCTGCCTGGCACGGACCCGATGCGGACCCCAGGGAGGCGAGCGTTGACCCAAGAACAAGACAGCCCCTCCTCACCAGCGCCGACCGAGCCGCAGCCAGCGTCACCGCCCAGCTCGTCGGCCGTCTCCTTCCGCGAAGCACTGCGAGTGTGGGTCAAGATCGCGCTCCTGAGCTTCGGGGGGCCAGCCGGCCAGATCGCCGTCATGCACAAGATCCTGGTCGAGGAGCGGCGCTGGGTCAGCGAGAACCGCTTCCTCCACGCCCTCAACTACTGCATGCTCCTCCCTGGCCCCGAAGCCCAGCAGCTCGCGACCTACATGGGCTGGCTGCTGCACGGCTGGCGCGGGGGAGTCGCCGCCGGCGGGCTGTTCATCCTCCCCGGGTTCTTGAGCATCCTCCTCCTGAGCGTGCTCTACGCGGGGTTCAAGGACCTCGCCCTGGTGACCGCGGTCTTCTTCGGCCTCAAGCCCGCCGTCATGGCTGTGGTCGTCGAAGCCGTCATCCGTATCGGCAAGCGGGCCTTGAAGAACGCCACCATGGTCACGATCGCCGTCGCCGCGTTCGTCGCGATCTTCTTCTTCGAAGCTCCCTTCCCGCTCATCATCTTGACCGCGGCACTCGTCGGCCTGATCGGGGGCCGGCTCAGTCCGGCGCGCTTCGTGGTCATCAAGGGCCACGACACGAGCGAGGAGCGAGCTGAAGACTCCGTCGTCCTCGCGGATCATCAGCAGGTGGGCGCTCGCCCGACGCTGGGGCGGACCCTGCGCGTCGCGGCGATTTGCCTCTTCCTGTGGTTCGCTCCGCTGATCGCGCTGGGAGTTTGGCTAGGCCGCGGTCACATCTTCGTCGAGGAGGGAGTCTTCTTCAGCAAGACCGCTGTCGTCACCTTCGGCGGAGCCTATGCGGTGCTCGCCTACATCGCTCAGCAGGCGGTGGAGGCCTACGGCTGGCTCCGCCCAGGCGAGATGCTCGACGGGCTGGGCATGGCAGAGACGACCCCTGGTCCATTGATCCAGGTCGTGCAGTTCGTGGGGTTCATGGGCGCCTACCGCAACCCGGGCGGCCTCGACCCGATGCTCGCCGGGCTCATCGGCTCGGTCGTCACGACTTGGGTCACCTTCGTCCCTTGCTTCCTGTGGATCTTCCTCGGGGCTCCCTACATCGAGTATCTACGCGGCAACAAGACGCTCACGGCCGCCCTCTCTGCCATCACCGCGGCAGTCGTCGGCGTCGTCTTGAACCTCGCCGTGTGGTTCAGCCTCCACACCCTGTTCGGGAAGGTCGAGGAGACGCGGTGGTTTGGAGCGCGGATCTACCTCCCGGAGTGGCGGACGTTGGACCCTGTGGCCGCCCTCATCGCGGTCGCCGCGTTCGTCGCCATGCTCCGCTTCAAGGTGGGCATGATCCCCACGCTCCTCGGCAGCGTGCTGATCGGCGCGACCTACGCCCTCGTCTTCGGGCCCTAGAGCCCTCGGGCTCCTCGCTCGAGCCTCCTGACCGCGAAGTCAGGAGCTCTTCAGTGGGATGGGCCGCGACCGCCTCATACCGTCACTGCTGAGCCGCGCCCGTCGCCGGGGAGCGCAATCACCGGCTCGGAGGACAGACCGTGAGGAGATCGTCTCTGCTTCAGGGAGGGTGGTCAGCAGCCCTCGTGACCACGTTGATCCTGGCCCTGACTGGCACAACCCTGGCGGATGACCCGCCGTCCGGCGTCCAAGCACGCCGGGTCGCGCTGGCCGCGCTGGCCGACGGAGGGCTGGCGATCGTCGACCCCGATGCCGGTCGCCAGCTCGGTCGGATCGAGGGCCTCGGCGACGCGACGTTCGGGATCGCGCTGAACCCGTCCAACCCTCGCCAAGCCTGGGCGGTCTCGGAGAACGCCGGACTGCTCTACGAACTCGACCTCTCCACGTGGGCGATCAAGGGCCGCCCGATCGACCTGTCGGGCGGCGCGGGGCGCCCGATACAAGCCCACCAGCCAGCGTTCACGCCGGATGGCCGCTTCATCGTCATCACCGTCCCCGGCGACGACACCCTGACCCTCGTGCACACCGCGACGCGCGCCGTCTCGAAGATCAACGTCCCTGACCGGCCGCACATCGTGTCGGTGGACGCCGCGACCGGGCACGCCTTCGTCAGCTGCCGCGGCGCGCGCCCGTCGGCGGTGTTCCTCGACCTGCCGGCGCTGGACCGCCGATACGACCTGTCTCGCGGCGTACGGCTGGGGGCAGACGAGCTGCGGGCGGCCGGGTCGGCGCACATGACGATCGACCTCAAGCTGATTCCACGGGTCATCACCGCCATGGGCAGGCGCCGCTTCGCCGTCGCCGTCTATGGCAAGCGCGGGCCGCTGATCTACCAGGCGGGGCAGGACGGCCAGGCGACGCTCGTCGACGACCTAGACCTGCTGGTGCGCGAGCGCCCACGGGGGGTGAAGGCGAACCAGGAGTACCTCGAGGCCCAGGCCGTGTCGGCCGATGGCAGGACCCTCGCCGGGACCGACCAGGGGCCAGAGCCTTGCCTGCGGATCTGGACCCTGGACGCGGACGGGCGGGGCGTGCGAGAGCAGCCGAGGATCCTTCTCCCGCTCGAACCCTACTGGGTCGTGCTGTCCGAAGATGCCAAGACCGCCTGGGTCACCCTCCATCGCCAGGTCGACCAGAGCGGCCGGGAGGTCACGGGCCGGGTGCTGACCATAGACCTCGAGCGGCGCCAGGTCACCCACAGCGTCGCGATCGACGACGACGGCGGGCTGCACTGCCCGAAGCGTCTGCTCGTCACGACCTTGCCGCTCCAGTCGATCAAGGCGCTTCAAGAGCGCAATTCGAAGTAGAGCGCCACTCAGCGCACCGTCCCGGTTCGGCCACTCGCGCTACGCTTGACTCACTATGACGTGGGTTGCCTCCACGAATACCCGAGAGGGCGACTGGCGCAGGGTCGACCCTGCCCTGCTCACCCTGGCTCTTCACAGCCTCTGGATCCCGGCACACATGGCCTTCGACGCCAACCCTAGGCGGTGTGGTGAACATCTGCGCCTGACGGAGCCGCAGCGACGTTCGGGCCACGCACCGAAGCAGACAGTTTTCCCGGCTGAATCCTGGATTGGAGGGCCCCCGGCTGAACCCTGGATTGGAGGGCCCAATGTCAATGTCCCAATCCCCAAGCCGTGGTCGTTGACCTCGACGCCAATCGCGATATCCCCTTCAGCCCCGTCCCCCGGGACTACGTCCTCACCCTACTAGGAAGGAGCACCGGCTGCCTCGCGCTCCCGCTCACCGCTGGTTCTAGCCCTCACCCTCCGACTCGGGTAGTGAGAGGGCCCCCGCCGAGAGGGCGAGCATGACGATCCCGACGACGCCAAGGACAGTGCTTGCTCGGGCCATGAGCGCTACGGACGGCCAGTCGACCGCACCGCCATCTGGGAGAAAGCTCGCCAGCGCGAACAACACGCCTGAGAACGCCAGCCGCCCCGCGAGGCTCTGCAGGGAGAGGAACGTCGCCCGCGTGGAGTCGCCCACTAGGGGCGCCACCGCCGCGCTGAGGGGCGCGGTCATGAGGCCCCGGGGGACGCCTCGCAAGAGCACCAGACCCACGACCGGGAGGCTGAGGACCGCACCGATCGCGGCAATGATCATGACCTGCACCAGGGCGCAAAGCAGCAGCGTCCGCGCCAGCCCGATCCGGTCCCTAAGGCGGACGCTGCGGTGCGCCGCCCAGGCCCCCACCAACATCGTCAGGAACACGTGGACCCCGGCGACCGCGGGCACGCCCGTGTCGGTCAGGACCGAGCCCTTTCCGACCAGGCGCAGGTAAGGCTGGTACAGCTCGTAGGGCACGTGGTTCAGCACGGTCATGAGAACGGCGAATAGCGTGAGCCAGCGCAAGCTCGAGTTCCGCAGGTGGCCCATGCAGGCGCCGAGGTGATGCACGAACCCGCGCGCCGTGTCGGGCCGCTGGGGCGCGGGCTCCACGAAGGCGATCACGTGGAGCACCATGAGGACCGCCCCCACCAGCGACAGCGCATAAGCGAGGCGCAGGTCAAATGCCCCCACCACCCCCCCAACCAGCGCGGCCACGGCACCGCTCACCAGCGAGACCCTCGCCACCACGGCCTCCCGGGCGGCAAACTCCTCCCGGCGGCCAAGGCCCGTGAGCGAGTCGTAGTGGAAGGAGGTGTCGCTCCCGCTGTTGAACGCAACGCCCACCGCCAAGAGGGCCTGCGCAACCGCGAGCGCGGAGAAACTCGTTCCCAAGCAGAAGGTGCCGTAAGCCAGAACGAGAGACAGCGCGCCCATAAGAAGCACGGCACGTCGGCCAAGGACGTCGGAGACGTAACCGGAAGGAACTTCCAGGAGCACGACGGCGCCATAGTAGAGGCTCTCCATGAGGAGGACCTCCTGCAGGGGCAGGCGCTGGAGGAAGTAGAGGAAGAACACGGGCAGCCAGAACAAGCCGTTGAAGAGGCCTGCATACCTCGGATAGAGGCGGACGTTTCTTTCGAGGCTTCCCACCCTGGCCAACACCAGATTCAGTGTCCGTGGCCGAACATGTTGTTTCGGCCCAGTCCCGCTGCGATTGTTGCTGTCATTTCCCTCTCCGCCGACGCACTCAAGCACTCCAGAGTGAGATCGGAGCTGGCGACTGCGCCTCGACGTTATTGCCGGGGACAATCTGCGGTGCCGGCCATGCACGAGTTCTTCGCCCATGGTCGGCCACCGGCCACCTGACGGGCAATCTCGTCTTTGAACCGACAGCCGGCCAGCTTCGCACCATGAACCTCCCTAGAAGTACCTCACGGCAGCCCGGTCCCCAGGCAGACGTTCCCTCGACCATGGACTCATGGCGGCGCTCAGCCGCGCAACCTACGACTGGCAAACCACTGCCGACCCAATGGAGAAATGCGAGAGTTGGGTGTTGCGGCGATCCGTCGTGCTTGCTACCCTCTCGTCCTCTCGCGGAGAGCCTCTTGACCCATTCAACCCAAGAACCAGGAGAGACGCGCCCCAACTGGGGAGTTGCAGCCTTGGTTCTTGGAATCATTGCGGGGGTCCTCCTTCAAGCGGTCTACGTCCCCTTTCATCTGCTGGCTGAAGCACACGAACACCAGCAGCAGCAATTGGGCCTTAGCCAGCATCATCACCAGGGCTCCGCGCAAGATCACGAACCAGCAGAAGACCCATTTGAGTCACTCGCGGAGCATGAGGACGCTGAGGTACACCTCCATGCGCCTCACGCACCCGAAGAAGCGCACAGCCATCGCTGTGAATTGGTCTTCTCTCGAACGGATTCGAGCCTAGGTAGCAGCGTATTGATCTGTTCACCGTCCCCCTGGGCGGTTGAAGCGTTGCACCCTGGCGATTGCCTCTTCATGGCGGCGATCCGTGAGCCGACAGGCTCAGGCGCCCCAGCGAACCTGCAGGCGAGAGCTCCTCCGGTCGCATAGACGACCAGGGCGGGCTGCGGTTCGCACCCCGTCCTCTGCCCAGACTTTGTTCGTAGCCAGGGTGCGCCTAGGCATGAGCCTGCACCCCCTCAGCGCCGATCGAGGCGCTGGCGTCAGGGGACTCGTCCTCTCTCGCCCTGCGCCCAAGGTCTGATCCAGTAAGGAGCAACCAAGAACTGGCATCAACTGTCAGTGGTTGTATCCGCTGGCTGGGGCACCCCACCTCCCAATCGAGGTCGGTGGCTCCTGCTGTCCAATCTTAGTTCTTCCCCTGGGTGATCAGCGTGGCGGCGACAGTCGCCCTGTTCCTCACCTCTGTACTGTTCGTCTCTTGGTGTGAGCGCACGGCCGTCGGCCGCTCACTGCTGCGAGAGGTTTGCGTGACGCTACGTACATCCAACCCAATGGCACCACTCCTGGTGGGGGCAACCTTCACAGTCTTTGGACTGGGAGGCTGCACGGCGCCCCTTGACGAGCGCGGTACCTGGCCAGAGCCCCGACCCATCGGCAGCGACGTTCCAGCCGTCAAGCCGTCTGACAAGCGTGAAGAAGAGGCAGCCGAGCCCACAGGAGTACTCACGCTCAAGGACGCAGTCATGCATGCTCTCCGGCGCAGCCCAGAGTTGACTGCGTTTGGCTGGGAGGTCCGCGCTCGCGAAGCACGGATTCTGCAAGCTGACGTGTTCCAGAACCCCGTGCTCAGCGCTGACGTCGAGAACCTGCCTGGACGGAGCCGCGCATTCCAAGTCACCGGTGGCGTTCAAACCACCATTCAACTCGGGCAAGTCATCGAGTTGGGAGGAAAGCGAGCGAGCAGAGTTCTCCTCGCAACCGCGGAACGGGACGTCGCTGGCTGGGACTACGAGGTGGAGCGGATCGCTGTCCTGAGTCGCGTCTCACAGAGATTCGTCAACGTCCTCGGTGCGCAGCAGAGCGTTCAACTCGCGGAGGAAGCTCTGAAGATAGCCCGGCAGAGCTTTGAGGCTGCCTCGGAACGCGTCAAGGCAGGACAGGCATCCCCGATCGAGGAGTCGAAGGCCAAGATCCTCGTGGCAAGTGCTGACATCAGGCTAGAGCGAGCAAAGCACACCTTGCAGGCTGCCCGCCGCCAACTTTCGATCACATGGGGGAGCAGGACTGCCCGCTTTGACCGCGTCGCGGGAGATCTGGACACGTTCATGGACATACCCACCCTCCAACGCCTGGAAGGTCGGCTGGCCAAGAACCCCACCCTCGCTCGCTGGGCAGCAGAAATCACCAAGCATCAAGCGGCAGTTGAAAGCGCGGAGGCTGGAGCCGTGCCGGATCTGAACCTCAGCGCAGGCTACCGGCTCTACTCTGTTCCTGGCGGCAACGACGTCAGCACCTTCCAACTCGGGGTCTCCATTCCGCTGCCGATCTTCGATCGCAACCAAGGCGCGATCATGGAAGCGCAGTCTCGGCTGGCTCGCGCACGAGCCCAGCAGGAGTCAGCAGAAGTCCTCGTCAGCTTGGAGCTCGAGAGCCGCCACAGGAACTTGGCACTCACGCGCGCGGAGGCTGTGTCTCTCCGAGACAACGTCCTCTCTAGCTCCCAAGCCGTCCTCGACGCCGTGCTGGCTGGCTACCGTATCGGGAAGTTCAGCCTCCTCGAAGTGCTCGACGCGCAGCGCGCGCTCTCCCTCGTCCGCGTGCAATACCTACAAGCAGCTATGGACTTTCACAAAGAAGTAGTAGAGGTCGAGCGCCTGATCGGTGAGCGCCTCGATTCAGTGGAATGAGAACAAGGCAGACGACGCTCATGATCGGTTCCAACCTTCGGAAGAGGCTCCCTGCAGGGGCAATGATTCCCTTCCTCCTCCTCACGCTCTCCGCCTGCGACTCTCGACCTGCAGGCACGCCACCCGCACCCATGGCAGAAGCAGTGCCATCCAAGGGCCCACACAGCGGGCGGTTGCTCGTGGATGGCGAGTTCGAACTCGAAGTCACTATCTACGAAAGCGGTGTGCCGCCGGAGTTCCGAGTCTACGCCTACAGCGAAGGCAAGGCGCTCGATCCCAGCAGCGTGACGCTCTCGGTGGAAGTCCACAGACTCGGCGGCCGGGTCGACAAGGTCTCGTTCAAGCAGGTCGGTGACTACCTGCGCGGGGACAAGGAGATCTACGAACCGCACTCGTTCGAGGTCAAGGTGGTCGCACGGTGGCGCGGGAAGGAGTATCGGCTGGGCTTTACCCAGTTCGAGGCGCGCACCGAGATCGCCCCTGAGATGCGCGCGAGCGCTGAAATCGAGATCGAAGAAGCCGGACCCCGCAAGCTCCAGAACATCCTCGATCTCTCGGCTGAGATCGCCCTGAACCCAGACCAAGTAGCCCACATCGTCCCCCGCTTCGACGGAGTCATCACCGAGGTGCGCAAGAGCCTCGGAGACTCAGTTGCCAAGGGAGAGGTCGTTGCGGTCATGGAGAGCCAGGAACTGGCTGAAGCCAAGCTGGCCTATGCGCAATCAACCCATCGCCTGGCATTCTCTCAGGCTGCATTCGAGCGGGCCAAGCAGCTCAAGGAGCGCAAGATCTCTGCTGGTGAGGAGTTCCTGGCGAGGCGCCAGAGCCTCGAGCATGCACAACTCGAGGTCTCGGGATCTCGCCAGACGCTACGCGCGCTGGGGCTTCCCGCGGAGGAGATTGAGTCTCTCTCCAAGGAGCAGACGGACGAGGTGAACCTCGCCCGCTACGAGATTCGGGCGCCGCAAGCAGGAGTCGTGATCGAACGCGACGTCTCGCTCGGAGAAGCTGTGAAGGAAGACGCGGAGATCTTCTCCATCGCTGACATGAGCACGGTCCTAGCGAAGGTCACGGTCCACGGCAACGACTTGCGTAGTGTTCGCGTAGGCCAACACGTGACCGTCGCCTCCAAGGCACTGGACGCGCAGGTCGAGGGGAAGATCGCCTACATAGGCCCCCTCGTTGGCACCAAGGCTCGGACGACCAAGGCGCACGTGGTCATTCCCAACCCGGAGGGCCTCTGGCGGCCCGGGCTGTATGCAACGGTTCAACTAGTGGAAGGGGAGTTCACTGTCCCCGTCGCAGTGCGGGAAGAATCCGTGCAGACCCTTCGGGACTGGCAAGTCGTCTTCCTTCATGACGGGAACCTCTTCGAGGCGCTCCCCATTGAGCTCGGCCGCCGCAGCGGAGGCTGGGTGGAGGTCCTGAGCGGCCTCTCCGCAGGAACGAGCTACGTCTCCAAGAACAGCTTTCTCATCAAGGCCGACATCCTGAAGTCCGGTGCCACGCATGACCACTGAGCAACGGCGCGAACATGCGCGATCAAGGTGCACTCCGCGGACGAGTGCGAACACGGGGGTGAAGCATGTTTGAGCGGATCGTACGATTCTCGATCGACAGCAGGTGGTTCGTCATCCTGGCCGCTATCGGTATCGCAATCCTCGGCATCTACAACTTCCAACGACTGCCGATCGACGCTGTCCCGGACATCACCAACGTCCAGGTTCAGATCAACACCGAAGCCCTAGGGTTCTCACCGCTCGAGGTGGAGCAGCGGATCACCTTCCCAATCGAGACCGCCATGGCAGGTCTCCCGCAGTTGGAACACACACGCTCGATTTCGCGATATGGCTTGTCTCAGGTCACGGTGGTGTTCCATGACGGGACCGACATCTACTTTGCCAGGCAGCTCATCAATGAACGAATCCAGGAGGTCAAGGGGAAGATTCCCCCCGGGATCGAACCTGCAATGGGTCCGATCGCGACTGGACTGGGCGAGATTTTCCTCTGGACGGTGGAGCCCAAGCCAGGTGCCCTTCGGCCCGACGGGAAACCCTACACCCCCACAGACCTCCGCACTATCCAAGACTGGATCATTCGACCGCAGTTGCGGAACGTCCCCGGGGTAGCCGACGTCAACACCATCGGTGGCCGCGAAAAGCAGTACCACGTTACGCCATTCCCCGCGAAGTTGATTGCCTACGGCATGACGCTACAGGACATCCTCGCCGCGCTCGCCAAGAACAACGCCAACGTGGGGGCGGGGTACATCGAGCGCAGCGGCGAACAGTACCTGATCCGGACCCCCGGTCAGGTGTCAGGGATCGACGACATCCGCTCGATCGTCGTCGGCACGCGCGACGGGGTACCGATCTACATCAAGGATGTCGCAGACGTCATCCTCGGAAAGGAGCTCCGCACAGGGGCTGCTACCGAGAACGGGAATGAGGTCGTCCTCGGGACCGTCTTCATGCTCATGGGCGAGAACAGCCGGGCCGTGTCTCAGCGCGTGGCAAATCGCATGGAGGAGGTGAATCGCACGCTCCCGCCGGGCGTGGTCGCCAAGACTGTTTACGACCGCACCAACCTGGTGAACGCGACGATCTCAACTGTTCGCAACAACCTCGTGGAGGGCGCCGCGCTCGTCATCACGATCCTCTTCCTCCTGCTCGGCAACATTCGCGCAGCGTGCCTCACGGCCCTCGTAATCCCTCTCTCCATGCTCTTCACGATCACAGGGATGGTGGAGAACAAGGTCAGCGGCAACTTGCTCAGCCTTGGTGCGCTTGATTTCGGGATCATCGTCGACGGCGCCGTCGTCATCGTTGAGAACTGCATCCGCTGCCTGGCTGAGGAACAGCACGCGAAGGGGCGACTCCTCACTCGAGAGGAGAGGTTCCAAGTCGTGTTCGAAGCCACCAAGGAGGTGAGAAAGCCAACGATGTTTGGCGGCTTCATCATCATGGTGGTCTACCTGCCGATCCTGACGCTGACCGGGGTCGAGGGCAAGATGTTCCAGCCTATGGCGTTCACCGTAATCGGTGCTCTCCTCGGCGCGATCATCCTCTCGATCACGTTCATCCCTGCCGCGATCGCCGTGTTCATCAACGGCCCGGTCTCGGAGAAGGAGAACATTCTGATGAGGGGCGTGAAGAGAGCGTACGTCCCGTCACTCGATTTGGCACTTCGGCTGAAGCCCCTGGTGGTCGTCGGAACCCTGGCCCTCGTGGTGTGGAGCGGCTTCATTGGCAGTCGCATGGGAAGCGAATTCCTGCCGCGGCTCGACGAAGGCGACATGCTCGTCCACGCGTTGCGGATTCCCGGAACGAGCCTGACGCAGGCCGTGGAAATGCAGGACCTGCTCGAGCGGAAGATCAAGGAGTTCCCGGAGGTGGACTACGTCTTCGCCAAGATCGGGACCGCAGAGATTGCCACGGATCCCATGCCCCCGAGCGTCGCTGACGTCTACGTCATGATGAAACCTCGCGAGGAGTGGCCTGATCCCAGCAAGACCAAGGCTGCGTTGATCGAGCACATGGAGGAGAGCCTGCGCAAGGTCCCAGGGAACAACTACGAGTTCATCCAACCCATCCAGATGCGGTTCAACGAGCTCATCGCCGGAGTTAGAGCAGACGTCGCCGTGAAGATCTTTGGGGACGACATGGACTCCCTGAACGCGAGCGGAAAGCAGATCGAGCGGCTTCTGAAGGGGGTCCCTGGAGCCTCCGACGTCAAGATGGAGCAAACGACGGGCCTCCCCCTGCTAACGGTTCACCTGAATCGGAAGGAGATGGCTCGCTACGGGCTCAACGTCTCGGACGTTCAAGACGTCGTCAGCATCGCGATCGGTGGCAAGAGCGCAGGGGAAGTCTTCGAAGGGGACCGCCGGTTCGAGCTCCTCGTTCGATTGCCTGAGACGCTTCGGGGTGACCTCGACGCGCTGAAGCAGTTGCCTCTCGTTCCTGCAGCCGGTGTCGGCCCCCACGATGACGACACTCTCGGCGTGGGTGAAGACGGTGTATCCGCCTTCATCCCATTGAGCGCGGTTGCTGAGTTCGAAATCGCTCCGGGCCCGAATCAGATCAGCCGGGAGAACGGAAAGCGACACGTGATCGTCACGGCGAATGTCCGTGGCCGCGATATCGGCTCATTCGTGCAGGACGCCCAAGAGCAGATCCGAGAGAAGATCACCATTCCCGCAGGGTATTGGGTGACATGGGGAGGGCAGTTCGAGCAGCTGCAGTCGGCGACGCAGCGCCTGATGATCGTCGTACCGCTAGCGCTCTTGCTCATCTTCCTCCTCCTCTTCGCCACGTTCAGGGACCTGAAAGACGCGCTCTTGATCTTCACTGGCGTGCCGATGGCCCTCACAGGAGGCGTGACAGCGCTCTGGCTGAGAGGAATCCCTCTCTCAATCTCAGCGGCCGTTGGGTTCATTGCATTGTCCGGCGTCGCGGTCCTCAACGGGCTGGTGATGATCTCGTTCATTCGCAACCTGCGTGAACAAGGCGCTGCAATCGACGACGCGATCCGTCGTGGCGCGGCCACTCGGCTCCGGCCCGTCCTGATGACGGCTCTGGTGGCCTCAGTCGGATTCTTGCCGATGGCGCTGGCCACGGGGACAGGGGCCGAGGTTCAGCGTCCCCTCGCGACGGTCGTCATTGGTGGGATCCTCTCGTCCACGGCGCTAACGCTCATTGTGTTGCCTGTTCTGTATCGGATCTTCCACGGCCGGTCGGAGCTCCTCTCCATGCCGACAGTTGGGAGCGAAGAAGCCGAAGGTCAGACAGATCTTGGTCATGCGGAGCCGGTCAGTGAGGAGATTCCAAGCGAAGGCCACCTAGCTCGGGAGCATGAAGAGCAGCTCGACGACTTGGCACACGAACCGTGGGAGGACTCCCTTGAGCCCCCGCCGCCGGGCGAAGACGGCGGGACAGGAGACGAGCGCTAGTGCCTCGGCCATTTGACAGCCCGACACGGTGGATTGGAGACAGGGGGGGAGCAAGGGTCCCTGTCAAACTCCTCCTCCCGTTGCTCCTCCTTGCGTTTGCAGCGCAGGTCGCGTCTGCGCACGGCGTGGACGACGCCACCCAACGGTTCTTGCTGGAGAACAATGGGCCCGCGGTGGTGCCATTCATGTACATCGGCGCGAAGCACATGGTGACTGGATACGACCACCTGCTTTTCCTGGTGGGCGTGATCTTCTTCCTCTACCAGACCAGAGACGTACTGATCTACGTGAGCTTCTTCACTCTCGGCCACAGCGCGACCCTACTGTTGGGGGTCCTCGCTGAGGTCAGTCTGAACGCCCACGCCATCGATGCCATCATCGGCTTGTCCGTGGTCTACAAGGGCTTCGACAACCTCGGCGGCTTCAAGCGCCTCCTTGGGTTTCAGCCGAACACAAAGGCAGCAGTCCTGATCTTCGGATTGTTCCATGGCTTCGGCCTGGCGACGAAGCTTCAGGAGTTCAACATTCCGTCCAACGGACTCCTCACGAACCTGATCTCGTTCAACGTGGGCGTTGAACTGGGTCAATTCGTTGCGCTGGGACTGGTGCTCATTGTCATCAGCTATTGGCGAAGACGGCCAAGCTTCCTCCGAATGGCAACCGCCACGAACGTCCTGCTGATGAGCGGCGGGTTTCTGCTCATGGGGTTCCAGATTACCGGCTACATGGTCTCGAGAGGTTGAATCCATGAGCGCGTCACCAACTCATTCTGAGCCCAGCCCCACTCCAGAGCTTCCGCTCCCCTCGACTGCTGCGTTGGCGAAAGCCACCGGCGTGGCTCTTGCAATTGCGGTCGTCTTGCTCGTGCTCGTCGTACTTCCTGCGGAATACAACATCGACATCACTGGCTTTGGGAAGGCAATCGGACTCACGAGGCTTTCGGCTCCCCCGGAAGAAGCGAAGAGCGTCTCAGCTACTACTGGTAGCTCTGCTGAAGGACCCGGCGCTGTCCGCGAGGACCGCGCGGTAGTGGAAGTCCCTGCAGGGAAGGGCCTGGAGTACAAGTTCTCGCTTCGTGCGGGGGACAAGTTGAAGTACGAGTGGAGCGTGCAGGCAGGCGGTACCGCGCTTGCGATTGCCCCGCCAGCCCTCTTCTACGACTTCCATGGTGAGCCAGAGGGCGCCAAGAAGGGGGTCTTTGAGAGCTTCTGCGTCAGCACTGCCGATAAGGCTCGCGGCACCTTTACGGCCCCCTTCGCTGGGACCCATGGGTGGTATTGGAAGAACGAGAGCGAGGGCCCGCTGCAGGTCACCCTGGTGACTTCCGGCTCCTATGAGGTCCTGGGGGTGCGCTAGGAGCGCGCAGGACCGATTGGTCGCGAAGAAGACCGAACCCTAGTCAACAGAACACAAGGAGCACGACGATGAATTCCCACCACTTGACTCGCACCTGCGGGGCGTTGGCCCTGGCTTTACTTTGCGCGCCTGCACTTGCGCACGAGGATCACTTCACGCCTGCCCAGCTGCGGGAGATGCGGGACAAGAAGCTCGCCGAGGCCTGGGTCAAGGCAAACCCCTGGACCAGCGACTATGACGGAGCTCGAAAGCGAGCGAGCGACTCTGGCAAGCCCGTGTTCGCCTACTTCACTCGTTCCAACACGGATCGGGCGCCGGGGACTGCATTGGAAGGCGAGTTCTCCACTGCAGAGTTCAAGGCGTTCGCAGCGGACGTCGTGCTGTTCATGCACCTCACGACCGGAATCGAGGGTGAGAAACACGGGAACCTTGCCTCGGACAAGGGAGCGCCCTTGCCCAGCATAGCGATCCTCGACTCGCAGGGCGGGATCACTGCCCGGGTTCGTGGAGGGAAAGTCGCCAACTTCCAAGAGGCGATCAAAGCCTCCAAGGCATTTCTCGATCTAAAGGCGCGTCAGGAGTCCCTCGCTCCTGCCGAAGCGTTCAAGCTCTTGATGAGTGAACTCGACTTCGAGCGTGTCACACCGAGTGAGGCTGAGGCTCGACACAAAGCTCTCACGGGCCTCACGAAGGAGCAGGACAAGCAGCTTTCCGACTTGATCGCCGCGAAGAAGGCGGTTGCCGCCGACAAGCAGATCATGGCACTCGTGAGGGAGAAGAACCCTAGGAGTGACGCAGAGGCTGCTGCTGTCGGCAAGGCCTACTACGCCATGTATCAAGCGGGGGTGCGCCCCACGGGCGATGAACCTTTCCAAGTCTTCTACATCTTGCTGAGCAAGCACGGGCTGGCGGCCAAGGACCCAGGGATCTTCGAGATCGCTCTTCGCGCATTGAAGGGGAAGTTCGGCAGCAACCCGCGCGCGAAGACCTTCCTCGAGCAGAGGGAGAAGGAACTTGAGCAATTGAAGCAGGACGCGGGCTCGCGCAAGTAGGTCGAGAGTGTCTGGGGAGGCTCTTCTGGGGCATGGGTCGTCTCGTGAGTGTTGGAGGTGGGAGTGGGCAAGGCAGGACGCGATCGCCACTCCAACCCCCGGAAGCGCCGAAAGCGCCGAAAGCGCCAGAAACGCCAGAAGCGCCGCGAGAAGGCAGGTCCCGACGGAGGACGTCATGAACAGCCAGACGCCAGCGGGACCAGCAGACTGGTCATCTTCTTTGTCCTCGTTTTCGTGGTACTCACAGGTCACCGCCTGTGGTCGCTATGGCGCCAGCTCGAGCACCAGCGCGCACACGAGAACCTAGGCTTGAGCAACTCCCATGGTCCAATCTCTGATCACCCAGGGCAGTTGGAGGGAAAGTAGACGCTCCCCCAATGCGCCTTCCTCAGTGCCAGCCAAGGTTGCCTTCCCCCCGCCAGGAGGGTGTCCCCTCCTGGCCCCCACAGTCTCTCCTGCCCGGAGTTTCATCTCCGGGCGGGAGAGGCGCTCTACCCCAAGGCTATCGAGCCTGGTCGTCTTGCAGTTGGTTCGCTACCGATGAGTCGTGGGGGAATCTTGGCTTGGGTCCTCCTTGTGATACTGGGTGCGACCTGCGCTGATGCCCAGCCAGCCGACACCACGAAGGACCTGATTGCACAGCTCGAGAGCCCGAACTGGGAAACTCGTAGGAGGGCTGCGCAGCTGTTGGGGAGAATGGGCTCGCAGGCAGCCCCGGCAGTTCCTGCCTTGGTCATAGCCCTCACCGACGAAAACGAGCACGTTCGTCACTTCGCGGCGGCTGCATTGGGACACATTGGCCCCGATGCAGCCCCTGCCATCCCTGCATTGACAGCCGCGCTCTCCGACGAGCAGGAGCCGGTCCGGGCCCACGCCGCGTTTGCCCTAGGCAAGGTTGGACCAGATGCAGCCGCGGCGGTCCCCGCGCTGGTGGAGTCCCTCTCTGACGAGGAGGCGGAGGTGCATCACTGTGCGGTCCATGCCCTTGACCAAATCAGCACATGCCTCAAGTCAGAGGACACGGTCTTGTGGTGGACTGTTCCTCGAGTGTACTGGAAGCAACTTCTCACGCTGCTGCTGCTGCTCGGCGGCTGGTTCGCGCTCGCCTTGAGGTATCCGAGGTATCGCCCTGCGACGCGAACTAGGCGGGTGGGCCTCTCAATCATCCTCGTCGTGCCCCCGACGACTCTGTCCTGCTCCGCCGTCTGCTGGGTAATCACCAGGTCCTGGGCTCACGGCTTCCTGCCGCACACGCTGACGCTCGTCCCATTCTCGCTGGCAGCACCACTCTCCGCAGCTTTCGTGTGTGTTCTTGCCGGGGCGTGGGTCTATCAGAGGAAGGCGCTCGCCCCTCTCACGAACTCATGGTCGCCAAACATCTAGATGGACCTGTCCACCATGCCCTGAGGAGGGTCTATGCACACCACACAACTCGACGACTGGCAGCACGAGCACACGTTCGGGCAGGACGAAGTGTCCCGCGGAGAACGGCGGACCTTGTGGGTCGCGATCCTCACGGCCGTGTTCATGGTCGTGGAGGTGGCGGCTGGTCTGGCCTACGGCTCCATGGCGCTGCTCGCCGACGGGCTCCACATGGGCAGCCACGCCGTGGCCCTGGGGATCGCCGTGGCCGCCTACGTCTACGCCCGCCGCCGGGCCGGAGACGAGCGCTTCAGCTTCGGCACGGGCAAGGTCAACGCGCTGGGTGGCTACACCGGCGCCTTGCTCCTGGCGGTGTTCGCCGTCATGATGGCCTGGGAGTCGGTCAACCGCTTCATGAACCCCGTGCCGATCGTCTTCAACCAGGCGATCGCAGTCGCCGTGCTCGGGCTCGTCGTCAATGGGATCAGCGTGGCGATGCTCGGGGTTCACCACGACCACGGCCATGACCACGGCCACGGCCATGGCCACACGCACGACGATCTGGAGCTCAGCGACGCTTCAGCAAAACACGACTCAGGTCACGACCACAACCACGGTCACCACGACCACGGGCACCATGACCACAACCTGCGCTCGGCATACCTCCACGTCCTCGCCGACGCGCTAACCTCGCTCACCGCGATCTTCGCCCTGCTGGGTGGCAAGTACTTCGGCCAAACGTGGCTCGACCCCGCCATGGGGATCGTGGGCTCACTCCTGGTCGCGCGTTGGTCCTGGGGCCTGATCCGGCAGTCGAGCAAGGTGCTCTTGGACCACCAGGAGCCCGAGCAAGTCCGACAGCGCATCCGGGCTGCGCTGGAAGCAGGAGACGATCGCGTTGTGGACCTGCACGTCTGGTCGATCGGGCCAGGGGTGCGGGCGGCCTGCATCTCGGTGGTGGGTCACGAGCCGTCCACCCCAAACGACTACAAGTCCAGACTGCCTGAGGACCTCGCGATCCACCACGCCACCGTCGAGGTGCATCACTGTTCGACTCATGCTGCGGTCGGTGCCGCGTGATTTCCTCTCTGCGCGCCCTTCACGGATTGGCACTGGTGGGCGTCTTGAACCTTGCCTGCGGTTGTGTGTCTCTCAGTGACCCCTTGCCTGCAGGGGAGCCTCGGCCGTTGCACGCGGTGTCTCGAGCCCTATGTGGCGACGGCGACGTGGTCTTCGTAGAGACATTCAACGGCGACGTCGAAACGGACGCCGCTGGGGACGGTAGCGACCGCGCGTTGGAGGTAAAGGCAGAGCGCGAGCGTCTCGAGCTCATGATCGGTGAAACAGGCCTCCTGGGATTCATCGGACAGACCGAGCTTGCTGCCCGCCGGCTCGTCGTCAGAGTCGAGAGGAAGGTGGACGCGTCAATCCCACACGCGGTCGGCTCCGCATTGACGCTGTTCCTGTTTCCTTATTGGGTCGACATCACCTACGTGGTCGACGCGAGGATCATGGATGGAGATCGCTTAGTCACCCACGCTAGTGCCAGCTCTTCCTGGAGAGTCTTCGTCCAACCATTCCTTGTGTTCGCGATGCCCTTCGATGACCCGGTGGACCCCGTGGCTATTGTCGAGCGATTGGGGGAGCAAGCATTCGCCCAGTTGGTAGCGCAGTCGAGTGCAGAGCGGTGACCCTGACGCAGGAGGTCTCGAGGAGCAGCGAGCGCGTACAGGCCAAAATTCATGCCATTCCACTGGCATGAACGGGCTCATGGGGGCCCTCATGGGCACAGTTAGACGACGCGTAACGCTTTGCCCACGTCACGTTTAGCCCCAGTTGGACACGGTGTGGCACAATCGCTCGGCGGTATTCCCAAGCTGAGGGTTGAGAGTTCGAGTCTCTTCGCCCGCTTTGACACAAGCGACCACCACGTCGCACCTTAGACAGGCCCCCTCGAGGGGCCTGTTTGCGTGGTTAGGGGGGTGGGGGGCCAAAATGGGGTGCTCCTCACGTTTCCGGCGGTGTTAGCCCTGTCCAGGGTTGTGGCTATGGGTGTCAGAGCGCAGCCGTGGTGAAGGGGTGGGCTGGTAGCCGTGTGGGGAACTCCGTGCCCC
>Ga0070727_10001522_pt1 | contig 24431 bp, 18 predicted proteins | sample tdAd472_FD_66722 | JGI IMG/M metagenome (GOLD analysis project Ga0070727, IMG submission 66722) | Marine sediment microbial communities from the Atlantic coast under amendment with organic carbon and nitrate - tdAd47.2 | ecosystem: Environmental > Aquatic > Marine > Coastal > Sediment | place...
CAAGAATTCCAAGCAGGTTAAAGATATTACTGCCGAGTATGTTGCCAACCGCCACATCAGCGTGCCGCCGAATAGCTGCAATCACCGATATGGACAGTTCGGGGAGAGAGGTACCAACGGCGACCAGCGTCAAGCCGATAACCGCCTCCGGCACTCCAAAGTGCGCTGCAATGCCAATCGCTCCCACAAGAAGAACCTGTGATCCGCCCATTAACAACATCAGACCAAGAATCAGGACGATGACAATCCCTAAAACCGATTTAGGGACCGCGGAAAGCTCTTCTGCTTCAGCCTGGTGTAACTCCCCCGAAGGTAAAACATGGGATCGCTCGCTCCAGTAAGCCCAGAGTAGGTAAGCGACCAGAGCACTCAGGAAAATAGCCGCATCCAGATGCCCTAGCGCGCTTCCGCTAACAAGAACCAGGAACAGTAAACTGGCGGCAACCACTGTGATTGCGTCCCGCCGCAACGTCAGCGGCTTCACCGCTAATGGCGAAATCAGCGCGCACACGCCGAGAATCAGCAGGATATTGCCGATATTGCTTCCCACGACGTTTCCGATTGCGATGTCTGGTCGCCCATCAATAGCCGCATTTACCGAGACCATCAATTCCGGGACCGAGGTACCGAAGCCCACGATGACGAGACCGCTCAGCAACGGCGATACACCGAGGCGCCTGGCCGCAGCCAGCGAGCCGCGAATCAACGCCTCGCCCCCCGCGGTAAGCAAGGCTATCCCAATAACGAGAAATAAAAAGTTCAACAAGATTTAAATACTCTGGAATGCCCTGCACATACACAGGTACAAATGAAAGTAGAAGCGAACCGGAGTCAAATATTCCATTGCCACAACCATTAAGCCCTACCCTGTGGGCAGGCAACCGGCTCCAGAGTAATGACGTGTGACGTAGAAAGGGGTTTCGATCCCTTAGTTAGTGCGGCATATTACTGATAAATTCAGACTTTGGAGCAGGTAAGAAAGTAGTGCCTCTTTAGCCATTGCTCTGAGAGAAAAAGGAAAGGCCTTTTGCGTGATTGCAAGACCCGAGCCCGGTGCTTTGCTTTCGCGGAACCAGGCAGAATCTGCCTAGTTCTTCAATATCGCATTCTGTGTAGTTAATTGTTATCGCGCACTAAATCGCTTGTGCTGCGTCCCGGAGTTTTCTTATGTACGAAAAATTGATTCCAATGATCTGCGTGTTGCTGGTGGGTACAGTTTGGCGCCATTTGGAACCGGGAGGTCTCCCTATTGCGCAAGTTCGCGCCGTATTAAACAGCCTGGTTATCAACGTATTGGTACCTGCTTTAATTTTGGGGGTTTTCCTGAGTGCTCCCCCCAATGCCGCACTGTTTCAAGTCCCCGTTGTGGCCGCCACAGTCATACTAGGGGGTATGGCGCTGTCGATGGCGTTTTTTGGCGTGATGCTACGTTTTGGATGGATATCCCGGGCGCAGGCGGGCGCAGCAGTACTGGCGGCCAGTTTTGGTAACGGCCTGGGGGCTGCAGTGGCGGCGATTGATGGCCTGTTTGTGGAAGGCGCGGGATTAACCCGCGTGCCCCTGATCTATGAAATGCTGGCTAATCTTCCGATTAGTTGGTCTTTGGGCATAGTGGTGTCGAGTTGGTACGGAGAGGGTACCCGCGCCGGCTGGCGCACTGGCCTGGTATTCTTGCGTATGCCACCCTTCTGGGCAGTGCTTGTAGCGCTTGCCTGCACAGGCGCTGGCGTCACCGTCCCCGAGTCGGTGGTGGCGGCCTGTAACTTATTCGGACAGGCGGCCGTTCCACTACTTTTGTTCCTGGTGGGCACAACCTTTACGCTACGCGGTTTAAGCCAGTGGCAGTTGTTGGCGCCGATTATGCTGATTCGTCACGGCGCAGCGCTCGCCATTTGCGTAACAGTGGGTGTTGGCATTGGACTTGAGAATGAGCTATTGGCCGCGACCGCCATCACCGCAATTGCACCTTCAGTTGCTGTGGGCATCGCGATTTGTGAGCGTTTCCGCCTCGATTCCGCGTTATTTAGCGCGGCCCTCACAGGCACTACGGCAATTTATGTGCTGCTGGCACCCTATCTCAAACAATTTATGTTGGTTTAGGCGGGAGGAGTATTTGCGCTGCGAGCCTGGACCGCCTGGGAGCGAATTCCAGAGATGAAAAAATATTGGGGTATGACCCCTATTATTATTGTTGGTATCTGACCCCAGTTTTACGGGCAGCAGTCGAATAGGAACAAGTTCCTTGACATACCCGAGAACTAGTTCATAATTATTTCTGGAGCGCCATAACCTGATGGGACAACACTGATGCCTACTGCCCGCGAATTAGCTCAACTATACAAAGAAGCGCACAACATAATGCGCAATGTGGATGGTTTGCAGCCCCAGGAGGCGTTCGACGAGCTCCTTAAGTACTTATACTTCAAGCAGAAATATGACGCCTCGAAAACGAAAACTATCTCAATTCAAAACATCAGAAAGAAGTTTGCTCTGTACCTTAGTAAAGCGAATTCGTGGTCTTCCGAGATTTGGAGAGACCAGGCACTGCACCTTTCTGATGGATGTTTAAGCGATATTCACACCCTACTTCAGCACGTTGAACTTGCAACACTCGACCTCGACATCAGAAGCCATGCTCTCCGGGAATTTCTTTCTTCCGAACTGCGTAAAGGTTTAGGGATCTTTTTGACCCCGGAGGACGTTGTAACCATGATGGTCAAGTACGTTGATCCCAGTAAGAATCAATCTGTATTTGATCCAGCATGCGGTTCAGGTACATTCCTAATAGAGGTTGCCAAGCACTTCCGAGACCAAGAGCAGATCATCGTAAACGGCACCGACAAAAATCCGAGAATGTTGCTGTTAGCCGACTTGAATCTTAGTGACAATCCGAAAGTTATTTTCAAAAAACACCTAAGCGACTCACTTAAAACCGAACCGTTAAAAGAACTTTACGATTCCATTTTTACAAATCCTCCATTCGGCGTGAGTTTAGATTCCAGAGATTACCTGAAGAACGATTATGCAACTTTCAAAGATAAAGAAGGTTACCCGCTAAAAAAGCAATCCAGCGAAATTGTATTTATCGAGCGCTGCTTGCATCTTCTCAAGCCTGGCGGGACGTTGGCGATAGTTATTCCCAAAAGTATCGCCACCAATAATCGTTTAAAGGATGCAAGAAAAGCGTTGGGAAGACTGGGTTACATATATTCAATAGTCAGTCTTCCACCTGAGACATTTGCGGCCGCTGGAACACAAACAACCACAGTTGTACTGTTCATTCGCAAGTATAAATCAGACAGCGAAATGCGAGAACCTGTCACCCTAATTTTGGGTAGTGTGCGTAACGTTGGGTTTGACTCAACTGGCCGGGAGAGAAAGGGCAATGAGCTACCAACATTGCCAATACGAATGATCGACGCTGCCAAAACTGGCATCGGTGGCGAATCCATCCATATTCTAAATTTCAGCGCTAAAAGCGAAACGTTTGAAGAATTGGAACGTGTCTTCGTCGGCGCGGCGAGCAATACTTCGGGAATTCCGCTAACCGAAATTTGTGAATACATTGGCACTGGAAAGACGCCACCTCGAGCTAATTATTCCAATTCTGGTGCATTTCTTATAAAGGTTGGCAACCTTACCGGTTCGGGGCTCAGTTGGGATGCGCGAGAACGTAATTATGTCGACTCAACCGAACTCGATAAGCGAATTCGATCTAAAAAACCGTTGATATTGAGGGAAGGAGATATTCTACTCACCTCGTCAGCGCACAATTCCATGTACATTGCGAAGAAAAGCGATATTTTCTGGAGAGTCCCTTCGTTTGTTGATTCCGAAGCGGTTTCCTTTGTCGGCGAAGTAATGCTTATTAGACCAAACCAAATGGTCGTATCACCGTTTGCGTTGTTGGCCTTCTTTCGAGAAAAAGCAACGATCAAGAAAATTCAAGGGATGGTACGTGGCCAAACGGCGCATCTGCATGCGGCGGACATAGGAATGCTTCCTATTCCCGAGGAGGTTTTTGAGGAAAAAGGAAGATACGCAGAAGTTGCGGTACTGCTAAAAAGGCAGGCTCAGTTGAGTGAAGAACTTAACCTACTACTTATGCAACAAAACTGCATTCTAAGCGGGAAAGTTGCGCCGGTTACTGCATAGATGCATGAGACTAGCGCCGACGATATTGGCTTTTTGCTTCAGCAATTCTGTCTGTATCACGAAGAACTACCAGACTGCGAACTGACTCATCCAGGAACGGCAGAATTTCGGAAAGTTTTGCTTTATTTAAACTCTTATGTCTGGCCAAAGCTTGAAAATCTACGAAGCTTTTGCCGCTGGAAATGAGTGCGCTGACGGCGTACTCGTTCGCTGGATCTGCTAGTGCACGTACTTCTTCCATCCCCAGAAGATTTGACGGCATTGGCTCAGGCGTCAATGTTGACCGGTCAATATCCGGCTCAACGTAGAAAGTAATGCTTGTTTTTGGTGTGCTATTGGCGTTTGTGACGATTGCCTCGAAAACTTTAACGGGATTGCAAAGATAAAACTGGTAGCTATATGGCCAGAAGTTCTTTGGCGCTGGAGTTTTATTAGGATTTTTTCTTATGTGTTCCAAAAATATTTTGCGGTAGTAATTCTCCATAAGAGCTTTGAAATGGCGATGGCGGTCATGGCCATTCCAGATTTCAAAAGCTTGGAACCGTAGAGTTTCAAATTTCCCTTTGGAAAACTCCGGATAATCTGCAATTGTCAAAAATACTCGTTCAATACGTTGGGTTAGTAGCTCAAGCTCCTCCTCGGACTTTATTGCGAACAACCATTTGCTGTCGTCCATTCGCTTGAGGTTGGTAGACCCGCAATGTGGACAGCAGTCTTCGATCCTTAGGACTCTGTGATCACAATCCTTGCAACTATCAAGCTGGTCAACCCTACTGCATGACTTCACTTCCGACCCATCCTTCAGATCGTCGCCACGTGCGCCCGTTCGTGCGCCTTCTATGCCGGTTATCAGTGACGCAAGATGCTGCCCTGGATAGCCGACCTTCATGTTGGGTGTCTGTTTGGTAATCCTAGACCAGTCGATCGCCTTGACTCTGGGAAATAAAACTAGCTCATCCAGCAATTGCAAAATAAGGGTCTTGTTGTTTCCGATGGTAATGAGTTTTGAATTGGGTTTCACTTGGCCTCCATGTGCCTACATTATTTCTTTGGTGCCTAAAGCAAAGCTAAGGGGCGCGCCGCTTTTGGCGCGTCCCAGCGAAAGAAAAGGCTCGGGGGTCTTGTAATCATACATACAAGGTCCATTGTTGCTCTCCCTGTGCGCGCTTTTTACTGATCAAGCATCAATTCCCTATGGGTTTCGTCCCTGACTTACCTGTCAATCTTGTGAATAATAATCTTCATGCTTAATTGCAACACCTGATCCCGGTTGTCTGATGTATTGCTATAGATTAGCTGCCAAGTTCACTGATCACCTGATCATCAAATAGCTCAACTGATTTGGAGACTTCAGACAGGGTAAGATCGCCAAACGCAAACCAGGCGGTAAAGTAATTAAATCCACTCAATGCGGCCTGTTCGGCTACGTATTCTTTTACGCTTTCCGGAGAGCCTGCGAAACCGTTTCCAATTGCCTGAAGATCGTCCCATTCTTCGGGGTAAATGGAGCCAACCAGCGGTACTGGCAGATTGTTGTCGTGCCATAGTCTGGAAAAACTCGCCAGCCAGCATTTGTAAGCCCGGCGAGCCAGGTCGCGAGCTTCGTTGTCGGTTTCAGCAACCACAATGTGCCGGCTAACGCCGATCAGCGGTAGGTCGGCTTCCGCTTTGCCTAATTTTTGCCATTCCTTTTTATAACGCTCGACGATGACTTTGGTGCCTTCAGCCAGGGCGATCGTAACCACGTTGACATTGTTCTCTGCCGCCCAGACCGTGGTTTCAGGGTTCAAAATTCCGTACCACAACTCCGGGTGCGGTTGCGTATAGGGCCTGGCGGTAATCGGCACATCGACGAACTCAAAGTAGTCTCCGGCAAAGGATAAACTTTTGTCCTTAAAGGCTCGCATTAAGCATTCATAGGACTCTGCATAGATCGCTTGTGAATCCTCCGCTTCTACGCCGAAAAAGCCTAGCTCCAACGGCGATATGCCTCGTCCCGTACCCAACATAAATCGACCTCGGGAGAGGTGGTCGAGCATACAAATTTCTTCTGCCAGCCTTAAGGGGTGATACAACGGCAATAAGTAGACCATGGGTCCAAACTTTAGTCGGCTGGTACGCTGGGCGAGTGCCGCTAAGTAGACGTTGGGCGAAGGAGCAAACCCAAGAGGCGTGCCGTGGTGTTCGGCGACGTGGTAACCATGAAATCGCAACCGATCATATAACTCGGCAATTTTCAGACGGTTTTCAAGGTGTTCATGCAGATCAACACCGCTGAAATCCATATGATCAAACACGCCAAATTTCATGAACAATTCTCCTCCATTTCCCCGGCCATCCTGCAGTAATTCTTGTCAAAGAATCCAGGGCCAGGTGCCGCATTGCCACCTTCAGACCACCTACTCCTCCATCACAGTAACAAATAGCCGCTCCACCTCTGCCCGTGCCCAGGGGGTGCGGCGCAGGAACTTGAGACTCGATTTTACCGAGGGGTCGTGATTGAAGCAGCGTATGTGGATACGCTGGCCGAAAAAATATTGGGGTCTGACCCCTATTATTCCCAATAAGCGGCGCGCGATTTCTCGCAGCCGCTTATTGAATCGTTATGCGTATATATTTTCCTTCGCTTCATTAATGATCAATTTTGCAATACTTCTGTTACTCTCTTTTCGCTGTTTTTCTAACGAAACAACAGAATGGCCTCGCCAAGAAAGATTGTATTTTGTTTTTAATTCACCTACCAGTTCGGCTGTTTTGCCACGGGTTCTGGTAGCACAAATGATTACCTCACATCCTTGCTGCTGGAATATGTTTAGACTTTCTGCAAGACGGCTATTAGGGTCACCTTGTGTTTCAATACCCACTTTCAATCCATTAATTATAAATATTTCTCTAATATCAGAATTATTTATACTAAATTTCAGAAGTTTATCAGTAGATAATTTAAGCAAATTTTTATGAACTATTTTTAGTGTTGTTGTTTTTCCTATATTTGCCGCGCCCCATAGAGCAATAACCGTTTTCATAACTCAGTTCCTCCTTTTTATACGAATAACGCCCGGCTCACCAAGCAATTCTTTGTTGGCATCTTTAGTGCAAAACTCAAATCTTGGGGCTGAGTCTTGCATTGCCACATCCCCACCACCTACCCCTCCATCACATCCACAAACAAGCGCTCCACCTCCGCCCGTGCCCAGGGAGTTCGGCGCAGAAACTTGAGACTCGATTTTACCGAGGGGTCGTGATTGAAGCAGCGTATGTCGATACGCTGGCCGAGTTCTTCCCAACCGTAGTGTTCCACCAGGCGCAGAATAATCTGCTCCAGGGTAATGCCGTGTAGCGGGTTATTGGGTTGTTGCTCGCTCATTGGATAAGGGCCGCTGTGCAGCCCCCCACTATAGTGGATGCACCTTGACCGGCAGACTGTTGTAGCCGTGAATCATGTTAGAGCGGTTACGTATCGGCTCGCCCACTACCTCTATTTTGCTGAACCGCTTGCTGATCTCTTCCCAGACGATTCGTAGCTGCATTTCTGCTGCCCGATTACCCATGCAGCGATGGATACCAAACCCGAAGGAGAGATGGTGCCGAGGATTTTCCCGGTCGATGATGAACTCGTTGGGCCGGTCTATCACTTCTTCATCCCGGTTTCCGGAGATGAACCACATCACGACCTTGTCGCCTTTGCGGATCTGTTTGCCGCCCAGTTCGATGTCTTCTTTCACCCGGCGGGACATGCTCGATACAGGGGTTTGCCAGCGAATGATTTCGGAGATCATGCCGGGAATGAGTCCTGGATCATTACGCAGTTTTTCGTATTCGCCGGGAAACTGATTTAACGCGTGAACTCCGGAAGAGATGGAGTTGCGGGTGGTATCGTTGCCGCCCACTAACAGCAGGATCAGGTTACCCAGGTACTCAACCGGATTAGTGACCATGTCTCTGGTTTTCTCGGACTGGGCGAGCATGGAGATTAAATCAAAACTAGGTGGCCCCTCTGCCCGCTCATGCCAGAGTTGCGTGAAGTACTGCAGGCATTCGTTAAGTCCCTGGGTCCGTTCCTCTTCGGAGACAAAATTGCCCCCTGCCAGGCCCGGCGCGCCGGTGGCGATGTCGGACCAGTAGGTGAGCTTGAGTCGATCCTCGAAGGGCACACCAAACAGGGTGGCCAGCATCTGGGCGGTTAAATCCACCGAAACCCTTGGCACCCAGTCAAAGGTCTCGCCGATTGGCAGGTCATCAAGAATATCCCCGGCCCAACCGCGAATAGTCTCCTCAAGAGCTGCCAGGTTGCGCGGAGCCACCACTCCCTGTACCGCCCCACGTTGTACATCGTGTTTAGGCGGGTCCATCTGAATAAACGACTGGAAAGGCACTTCTTCTGAGGGTTCGCTGATGGTCACGGTCGGCTCGGATGAGAACACCTTGTGGTTACCATCCACGGCGGTGATGTCGTTAAATTTAGTCACCGACCAGTAGGGCCCGTACTCACTGTTCGCGCAGTAGTGCACCGGGTCTTCACGACGTAACCGCTCAAAATAGGCCCAGTGAGCACCGTGTTCAAAGAGCTCTGCCTGACTCACATCGATCTGATCCAGGCGTACCTCGTTGGGATCCATCTCCAACATGCGCAGGGATTCGGTTTCCGGCTTGTTCATCTCACTCTCCACTCAGTTTGGTTCGGCACTATTTAACGGTGTGTTTCTACTCTCCAGGGACCAGAGACCTGCTCTAGCTCCTGCTGGTACAAATTCTGGACCTGGTGGGCTCTCTACTCCCGGATAGCCCCCCGGTCTTAAAAAAACCTTTTAAATCTGGCATGACATTCACCCCTGTTTCCTCGCCAGTACCTGCTTGTTTACAGGAGCGATGAGGGCATCGGATCGACGACTGTCTGCACTGCAACTGATTCAGCAGCCTACTGTCACCGTGGCCGATGCGCAACTAAATTTGAACAATCGTTTAGGAGGTTTGGTGCGGGGGTTACGGCGGGGTTTGGCGATTGGGTGAGTGGTGAGGGGTGGTATTGCGGTTTTATGGGTGCGTTGTGGTCGCGACTGAAGTCGCTCCTACGGGTGGCCTGGTTTGGTATCTGGGGTTTCTGGGCACGTTTTGGTCGCGACTGAAGTCGCTCCTACGGGGGGCTGGTTTTGTATCTCGGCTTTCTCGGTACGCTATGGTCGCGACTGAAGTCGCTCCTACGGGGGCTTCGTTTGGGTACTTGTGTGGTGATCAGGGCACCTCTTCCCCGGCCCGGTAGTTGATGGTCTTGATCACCCGACCCGTTTTGCTATAGCGCCGGGTCTCGCCTTCCAGTTTGTCATTTGCGTAATTTTCTATCAGCCACAGCTTGCCGGATTCGGAATACTTTTTACGCTCACCGGATTTGCGACCCTGCTCGTATTGGGTGCTCATGCGCAGCTGGCCTTCGCCTTCGTAATACTGACGAGACAGGCCATGCAGCTGACCGCGGACGTAATCGGATTTATCTTTGAGGCTGCCGTCCCAGTAGTACTCCACTTTCGTGCCGTGATAGAGACCGGCCTGGTAGGGGCTTTCATGACGGACGTTGCCGTTGTCATACAGCGTAATCGCTACGCCATCGAGCTTCCCCGCCACGTAGGAAAACCGCTCTTTCGGCGCGCCGGATTCGAAATAGCTATTTTTACTCTGCACCACCCCCGCCGCGTATTCGGCGACTTCCCGCAGTTTGCCGCTGCATTTGTAATAAATCTCGCTGCGGCCATTGCGCTTTCCGATACTGAAATGGTGCTTCTCTTTTATCTGGCCGCCTTCACAGTAGGTGACGGCTTCACCGTCAAGGGCGCCGTTGTTGTAATTCTCCTGCTTATAAACGGTACCGTTTTCAAAATAGGCCCGGTAGGCTCCGTGCAACTTGTTATTAAGGTAGGTGCTCTCTACCTTGGTCGCACCGTTGCGGTAATAACTCCGGTGGGGGCCGTTGGCCATTTCGTCGATGTACTGGGTCTCTTCCATCAGCACGGTGCCGCCGCCCCAGTAACGCTGTTTGAGCTCTGGTTTGTCGGACGCACAGCCGACCAGCAGGCCGATAAGTGGTAGCACAAACAGTATCCGTTTCATGGTAATTACCTCTCCGGTACGGCCTGATTTTGGGGACAGTTGTCCCGTTCCAGCACAGCAAATTTCTCGGCATACTCTGGCTGACTCGCTGGATACAGCACACGAACCATGGTCGCGATAGTGCAGGCCCGGTCACTGCGATTCAACTGCAGGTAGGCCACCGCAGTTTGATAGCGGGCGTTAAACCAGGCCTCAGAGCCTGACGGGAGTCCATCGGTGAGCTGTCGCCAGGTCTGAACGGCGTTTTGCCACTGATTTATTTCCACATAGGATTCGGCCATCGCCAGCAGCGCATCGGCCGATTCCCCATCGGCTTTCAGCCATTGCTGGTAGAGCGCAATTGCCTCGGTTTGCTGGCCCGATAATCGGTAAACCATTCCCAGCTTCGAATAAAGCCGCGGCAGATAGGTCTGATATTCCGGGTTGGCGGTGGAAACCGATAACAGCGGTTGATAGACCACTACTGCCGCATCGATCAAATCTCGGGCACCCTGCTCGACCACCAGCTCGGCATAGAGTCGCTCGGCGAGGCGCTGCAGTGCGCCGTACGCCTGCGGGTTCTGCCTGGCCATCTCGCCTAACTGCTTAACCTGCTCAACAAATGGACCTGGCTGGTTCAGTCCCTGATAGGCAGCGGCGCGAATTGCAACCATCTCCGGCAGGAAAGCATCCGCATTCGCAAACCGGGTCTCGAAACCCTCGACCGCCGCCAGTGCAGCAGCAGGATCGGGCTGCTCCCCCACCAGATAATAACGCCCCATCAGCACGATCCAGTGAGCCCGCAAAGGTTGGGCCTCGGTACTTTGCTGGCCACTGGTCCGGTACTGCTTGACCCGTTTGCGAACCTGGGCAAGACGACTGGCTACGGAGAAACCGGGCGGTAATTCTTCCCCCCGTGCGTGGGCTTCCAGCGCCGCCACATGGCCCATCGCAACCCAATAGGAAGCCACGAAATAATGATTGGAATCGGGCTTTACCCGGGAAAAAGCAGCAACCGCTCGATCGGTCTGATCGCGCTGTTGATAATACTGTCCAAGGGCAAACTGGGCATCGCTGATGCCAGCACAGGTCGGACAATGTTTGACGTAGTTTTGGGTGGCATTGATATAAGTCTGATAGTTGCTCTGCGACGCTGACTGCCGGTAGCTGGCCACCGCCGCGCGATAGTAAAACGCCGCCGCCGTATCGAGTTGCCCGGACTTTGGAAAAGTAGTGCTGAACTTGCCCAACAGGCCGAGTACCGCCGCCCAGTTCTGTCGGCTATTTTCAATGTGCGCCAGATTGAGCCAGATCCTGTCCTGCTGGTCCTTTACTGCCCGAGGCCGATTGGTTTTTAGTTGTTGATACACAGGCAACGCCCGGTCGAAATTCTGCTGTTCGAAATACCAGTCGGCGACCGCCAGCGCGCCGGCTGGCGATAACTGCTCATTGGTTAATTCCGACAGCACTTCGGCATGATCATGGGCGTAGCTATACAACTCGGTAAACAGATCGGGGTCCCCGGCGGCGAGCTGTCTCAGCCGGTTAAATTCGGCAATGATTTCCTGCGGTCCCCGTGGGCTGGTCGCCGCTGCCACTGCTGGGCTGGCCCTGGTGCCGAGCATCATCTGGGTTTGTAGTTTTTTTATACCGACTCTGACCGCGGCCGGAATATCAGACGGCGGGTAGTTCTCCTGTATTGCTGCGAGCAACTGGCTGGCGACCTGATCCCTGCCCAGTTCGTGGCTAATCACTGCCTCCTGATACAGGCAGTTAAGGTAAAGCGAGTCATCGCGGCCGACTTTTTCTCGCACCGATTTAAAGTCATAGGCCGCGCGACCAAACAGGCGCAACTGCCCATAAACCAGGCCTCGCCCGTAAAGGCTGCGGGTAGTCACCTCATCTTCCTTAAAATCGATGAACGACCGGGAAAAACCAGCCACCGCCTGGTTAAGTATGTTTTTTCGGTCGTCCGATTCCGCTGGCATTAACAGGCTGGTGTAGTAGCCATTCCAGCCCAGCCAGTAGCTGGCCAGGGAGATCAGTTTTTGTGGCATCTGCCAGTCGTCGGACAGGAAGAACTGACTGGTATCTGCCATCTGGTCGAGGAGGTTCTCCTGATAATGACGAATTACCTGCTGATGATGCTCCAACACCCGGTTTAGCAATGCCTGATTGCGAACAAACAGCGCCTGACTCCGACGCTGGCTCTGGCCGTTTTGACTGGCAAGCTCAAACAGCGGCGACACCAGACTACCGGCACTGGTAATCAAGGCTTCCTGCAGCGGGTAATTGGGTTTATTCGCCGCCAGCGCCCGTTTGACCGATACCTCCAGCGTGGCGAGCACGCTGGTAGCGCGTTGCAGCGACTGAACCTTTTCGCTATTCAGCGCCTTGACCGCTGTCGCGGTGGTCAGGGGTTGAGCCGATGCCACCGCGCCGCTAAAGACCAACAACAGGGCTGGTAACAGAAACTGCGGAATTATTCGAAGTATCAATGACCTAACCGGCAACGCTAAACACAATCTCCTGCTTGCTCGCTTGCAGACAGGTGTTGTAGACCCCGATAACGTGTTTGTAGGGCACGTCATCGGCGGCATCAATGACGACCAGAATGTCATCAGGCAATAGCGCAAGGTAGTCGAGCAGTTCCGCGTAGCTATCGAGGGCACGCTCCTCCAGAAATAACCGAAGTTGTCCGCCCTGGCGGGCCATTTCAATGTGCAATTCGACCGTCTCCCAGTCTTTACTGGGATCTTCGCTGGCTTCGACACCCAACTGAGGCAGGCGGTTTTCGAGCACCAGCTCGGGCTTTTCGAAATTGATGGTCATTAAAAAAAACACCATCAATAAAAAAACCACGTCGATCAAGGGAGTCATGCTCACCGCCAGTCGGCGCTTTACGCCACTTTGCTGGAATTTAAGCTTCATTCCGATACCTGCCGATCCAAAGGCGGATTGGCAGTGACCGATTCTGCCAGCGGGGTGAGTTCGCCTTCCCACGTGGCGAACTGCACTTTATCGATGTTCAGCGTCGCCAGCTTGAGCATCACCAGCTTGATCAGTTCATAAGGCACCTCTTCGTCAGCCCGCATCAACGCGGTTACGTCGCTGCCACGGGGGTGTTTCCGGACTATCGCCGGGCCCATATCGGCTAGCGACATCTGCGTACCTTCAAGATAAATTTCATCTTTAGACTTAATGGTGATGAGCATTTTTTGCTTGTTACTGTCATCACTCTGATAGCCCTGGCTGGCGTTAGGCAGCACCACATTACGGATATGCACCTGAGAAAAGTTGATCAGAATAATAAAGAAAATAATGATCAGAAAAATCACGTCGATCAGCGGTGTCATATCCACCACCAGCGCCGCCCAGGGCCGTTTTCGATAGGCTCGCATTAAGCTTAACCGGCGCTGCTTTTAAAGGGCGCTATCAACCGTTCTGCGGCGAGTGCCGCCTCGCCGGTAAATTCATCCACTCGATTACGAAAAATGGCATAGCTGTAGAGCGCCGGAATCGCCACAATCAAACCCAGACAGGTGGTCACCAGGGCCTGAAAAATACCTTCGGCCAGTTGCCGGGGTTCGATGGCTCCGGGGGTCATGGCAATTTCATTAAACACCTGCAACATGCCCAGTACCGTGCCGAGAAGCCCCAGCATGGGCGACAGTGCACCAATCACGTTGAGATGCTCGGTTTTGCGGGCAATACCGCTGGCGAGGGCTTCGGCGGTGTCTTCCATCGCCTTGATCATGGCGTCATAACCAAGATTGGCTTCGCGCAATCCGGCGCTGGTCACTCGTACCAGGAAGGAGTTGTCATTACTGTCGAGCCGGTCGAGGTCATCAAACTGCTTTTTTTCGATCATGCTTTTTAATCTGGCCAGATCATCGGCAGGCAATATTTTTGATAACCGGATGGTGATCAGATAGTCTATGATTAACGCCAGCGCCACCACCGAGATCAGAATAATCAGGTAGCCGACCACCCCACCCTTATCGATAAGGGAAAACAGACTCATCTCCGGTAACCGTTCTGGCTCCGCCGCACTGGAGGTGTCTGGCGGCGGGATTGCCGCCGCAGCTGAATCAAATGCCGCCGGATCAATACTGACCGGTGCCAGTAATCCATCATCGACTGGCCCCGAACTCTCAAGAACCGGCAAGGTATCCGGCGCGGCAACGGTTGCAGCCGTTTCGTCCTCATCGGCGGCGCTGGCGACCAATGGCAATGCCAGCAATAGCGCGACTAGCAAACTCGGCAGCGGCGGGTTAATTTGCGGTGATTTCATTTCAACTCCATCGTTAAAACCAGAGGGGCATGACTGATCTAATGAGCCTGTTTAAAGCTGCCGGGTAAACTCGCCGAGGTAGTTCTGCCATTTCGACCCAAACACCAGCAACAACATATCGGCGATGACCTTTTCATCGTTCTGTAGCCGGGCGGACTCACCGCCGCCGGCCTGGGCAATGGCACGAAACTCATCAAGCACGGCGCTGTTATCAAGATCGTAACTATGACGCTCACTGCCAAAATCCCGGAGCTCTTCCGGCAGGTGCAGCTCCGCCAGGGCCCGTTTGGCCACGCCGACTGGCCGGGTATCAATGACCGCCACTTTCCCGCCCATGCGGGTTCTGAATTTTTCCACCAGCGCCAGGGTGTCGGGCATATCCTCGGCGTGGGGCGGCGCATCGCCGATCAGCAAAATAAATTTTTTCGATTTTTCGTTCCAGGCCATCTCTTCTACCGCAACTTTCAGACCCAGATCGACGGCCTCTTCCAGATCCGTACCGCCCCAGGCTTCCATCTCGCTCAGAAACCCCTGCAGCGAGACGGTGCCGTAGGTTAATGGCTGCATGCGGGTAATAAAACGAGATTCGGCGTCATCATCCTGATAGGCAACCAGACCAATGCGGCTGGTCGGGACGATAGTTTTGAATGCCGATGACAAGTTTTCGATCTTCTGCTTAACCTCAATAATGAAACTGGCCATGCTATGGGTGGAGTCGAACACGAAAACCACGTCCAGCCCGCCTTCTCGCAGCACCTCAATATGCCGCGAGAAAGAACCAACCAACCGCTCATAGCCCGTATTTAGCGGCTGCCGCCCGGTCACCGGATTGGCCCACTGGCGATCAACCGTCGCCGCCTGAATACTAATAATGTCGCTGCGATCCCGCACCGCGGCATCGGGGAAATACTCCACGTCGGGGGCAATCGGCTGGTAGTCAATGTCCGGCGTGGGATAGGCCATCATGTCGTCAGAACGAAATGATTCCTGGGAATCCTCGCCCTGAAATTTGAGTCGATCGTCGCGCTTGCCGTGACGCAGCTCAACGGTGGCTGCGGGCGGGGTTTCGTCCTCGAGCTCGCTCATGGCCAGCCCCCAGCGCACCTTGTCGGCAAGGAACAGCCCGGCACCGTGAATCAGGAATGAGGCCAGCAGTGGCAGAACAGCCAGGCCCGCCAATGAAACCAGGGCGACGCGAGCAAATCGCCTCGGTTTAGTCGATGCAGTCATTAAACCAGGGCCGCGCAGCCCGCCATTGGTTGGTCAAAGTGTTCCGCCCCCTCTCCCGAGCGTGGACTAATCATCCCTGCTACTAACTCAGACAACCTGAGAACCCTGGTACTCCCAACCGGGGCAATGCAGGATAACAACATCTCGCTAAAATTTGCCAACGGCCTTTCCAGTTTTTGGCCGACGTGGAGAGGCAGCTCGTTTTTACGCAGCACTACCTCAATTACAACTCCTGATTAGTCACTGATCTTTGCGCTGGAGCAGGGTTAACCAACGCTTCTCGCCACTGGATCACCAGGCTGTATATCACCGGCAGCACCAGCAGATTGAGCAGCATCACGGTAACCATTCCGCCGAGCATGGGGGCGGCAATGCGGTGGGTAACGTCTGATCCGGTGGCTCCGCTGACCATGATCGGGATTAACCCGGCGATGGTGGAGAGTGCGGTCATGGCCACCGGACGAACCCGCCGGGAGGTTGCGGAATGGACGGCATGGCGAATCTGCTCCACGGTTAGCGCCGCGCCGGCCTGGGCGCGCAATCGGGCTATTTCCACGTCAATAAAACTCAGCACCAGCACGCCAATTTCTGCCGCCATACCGGCCAGCGCGATAAAGCCGACGGCGACGGCCACTGATACCTGATAATCAAGGAGATAAATTAGCCAGATGCCACCGACCAGGCTGAAGGGTATTGAGAGCATCACCACCAGCGGCTCGATAAAATTGCTGAAATGCAGGTAGAGCAGCATAAAAATAATGGCCAGGGTGACCGGCACAACAATCATCAGCCGCTGGGCCGCCCGCTGCATATATTCATACTGTCCCGACCAGGTAATGTTGTAACCCGGCGGAATAACGACCTGCTCTGCCAGCGTCTGCTTTGCTCGGGTGACAAAACCACCGATATCAGGCGTGGACAGGTCCACGTAGACCCAGGCGTTGGGCCGGGCGTTTTCGCTCTTGATCACTGGCGGACCACGGCGCATTTCAATGTCCGCAAGCAGCGCCAACGGAACCTGTGCGCCGGTGGGGGTGGGGACTAACACCCGGTTCAGGCTTTCCAGGTCATCGCGCAGCTCCCGCGGGTAGCGCAGGTTTACCGGGTAACGCTCCAGCCCTTCAACGGTCTCGGTCACGTTCATGCCGCCAATGGCGCTCTGGATCACCTCCTGTACTGCGCCGGTGGTGAGGCCATAGCGAGCCGCGCTTTCCCGGTTGATATCAAAATCAAGGTAGTAACCGCCCACTGCCCGATCGCCAAAAGCGGAGGTGGTCTCCGGCAGGGATTTCATCGCCTCCTCGATCTCTTTCGACAACCGCTGCAACACGGTCAGATCGGGACCAGATACCTTGATGCCGACGGGGGTTTTAATGCCAGTGGAGAGCATATCGATGCGCGTTTTGATGGGCATGGTCCAGGCATTGGCAAGGCCGGGGAACTGGATCGCCTGATCCATTTCGGCCATCAGTTCGCGGGTGGTCTTGCTGGGGTCAGGCCACTCCTGCCGGGGCTTCAGGCGCACCGTGGTCTCCAGCATCGCCAGCGGCGCCGGGTCAGTAGCGGTTTCGGCGCGACCTACCTTGCCGAACACCTGATCCACCTCGTCAAAACTGGCCATAATTTTGTCGGTCTGCTGCAGCAGTTCGCGGGCTTTAGTGATGGAAATGCCCGGAAAGGTCGTGGGCATATAGAGAATATCCCCTTCGTCGAGGGGCGGCATAAACTCACTGCCCAGTTTGGAATAGGGATAGACAGTGATGCCAATTAACAGCACTGCCAGCACCAGGGTTACCCAGCGCCAGCGCATTGCCAGCCGCAATGCGGGAGTGTGTAGCGCATGCAACAGCCGGTTAACCGGATTTTTACCTGCGCTGATAATGCGGCCGCGCATAAACAGCCCCATGATAACCGGCACCAGAGTGACCGCCAGAATGGCAGCAGCGGCCATTGCATAGGTAGCGGTAAAGGCCAACGGGCTAAACATGCGCCCTTCCTGCGCCTGCAGGGTAAAAATGGGAATAAATGAAACGGTGATGACCAGCAGGGAGAAAAATAGCGCCGGACCTACCTCGCGGCAAGATTCCCCAATGGTTTGCCAGCGTTCACTGTCGGTCAGTTCCCGGCCCCTGTCATCCTTCGCGCTGGCCAGATGGGTATGGGCGTTTTCAACCATCACAATCGCCCCATCGACCATGGTGCCGATGGTGATGGCAATGCCGCCGAGGGACATGATGTTGGCGTTCAGACCCTGATACCGCATGACCAGAAAGGCCAGCAACACTCCCAGTGGCAGGGTAACAATCACCACCAGTGCCGACCGCACATGCAGCAGAAACAGCATAACCACCAGGCTGACAATCACCAGTTCCTGGGTCAGGGAGCGGGTGAGACTGTCCACCGCGCGGGTGATCAGGTCGCTACGATCATAAACGGTGACCAGTTCTACGCCGGGGGGCAATCCTGTTTTCAGTTCCTCTAATTTTGCTTTTACCCCGGCGATGGTGGTCTGGGCATTTTCACCGTAACGCATCACGATCACGCCGCCGGCGACTTCCCCTTCCCCACCCAGCTCGGCCACACCGCGCCGCAGTTCGGGGCCGATCTGGACATTTGCCACATCCTGCAGCCGCACGGGAGTGCCGCTACTATCGACGGCCACGGGAATCGCTTTTAAGTCTTCAATGGAATCGATATAGCTGCTGCTGCGAACCATATACTCGGTTTCAGCCATCTCAATCAGCCGTCCACCGACCGCACGATTGGAGGACTGGATAGCAGACTTGATTCGGTCAAGCGTAATGCCATAGCGCAGCAGCGCATTGGGGTCCACCTCAACCTGATACTGCTTGACGTAACCGCCCACTGAGGCGATCTCGGCAACGCCGTCCACGGTTTGCAGCGGATAGCGCAGGTACCAGTCCTGCAGGGAACGCAGATCGGCCAGATCGTGCTGTCCGCTGCGATCCACCAGCGCATATTCGTACACCCAGCCGACACCGGTGGCATCCGGCCCCAGCGTGGGGGTAACACCCGACGGCAGCCGACCACCTACCTGATTCAGGGATTCGAGTACCCGGGACCGAGCCCAGTAGATATCGGTCCCATCGGCAAAAATAAGGTAAACGAACGAGATTCCAAAAAACGAATACCCGCGCACAACTTTAGTGTCCGGCACGGCGAGCATGGCCGTGGTCAGGGGATAGGTGACCTGATCTTCAACCACCTGGGGCGACTGCCCCGGGTACTTGGTTAAGATAATTACCTGAACATCGGAAAGATCTGGAATCGCATCCAGCGCCACGTTTTTATAGGCATAAAGACCCGTCAGGGCGATCACCAGGGTGGCGATCAGCACCATAAAGCGGTTGCGCAACGAACCATTGATAATGGCGTTAATCATGGCCATGCCCTGCATGATGAGCGTGGCCACCGGCGGGTTTATCGTCGCTGGTCTCTGTTGGCTTTGCCGGTGGTGCGGCGTGGTTATGCTCCGTCGGTTCGTGGGTCGCTTCCACCATTTTTGCCGCCGCCTCTCGTAACGACGATTCCGAGTCGATCAGAAACTGGGCGGAGGTAACCACCTCCTCCCCCGCCTCTATTCCGGCGAGCACCGCGACCTGGCCGTTGGACTCAAGCCCCAGGGTTAGCGCTCTTGGCTCAAACTTGCCCGATTCCCGAACCACAAAGGCCTGGTTACGGCGACCGGACCGCACCACGGCCTCCGCCGGTATCACCACCGATGCCTCGGTGGGGGCGCTACGAATCACCACATTGGCAAACATATCCGGCCGCAGCAATCGATCACTGTTGTCAAAAACCAGCCGTACTTTCGTGGTGCGGGTTTTCGCCTCGGCGTAGGGGTAGATGTAAGCAAGCTCACCGACAAAGGTTTTGCCGGGAACCCCGGCCAGGGTCATCTCCACCGCATCGCCCACCTTCACCCAGGGCAGCTCGTTTTCATAGATGTCGGCATAGACCCAAACCTCGGCCAGATCCACAATCCGGTAAAGCTCGGTGTTCGGAGTCACGTACTGCCCCTGGCGAGCACCGATTTGAATCACCGTCCCCACAGTCGGGCTATGGAGATGCAGGGTCCTTTTAATTTCGTGACTCTGCTCCAGCTCGCGTATTTGATGCTCCGGCACATCCAGCAGGGTTAACCGCTGGCGAGCGCTCTGCACCAGCTCCTGCGCACCCCGCTTAATATCGTCAAACGAGCTATCTTTGAGAGCGCTCAGGTTATTCAGCGCCAGCAGGTATTCCTGCTGAGTGGATACCAGCTTGGGGGAATAGACGCTCAACAGAATCTCGTCATCGGCCACCGGCTGTCCGGTTTTATCGATGCGAACTTCATCAATCCAGCCCTCAACTTTCGGGTGAAGTCGAGTCATCCGCGTCTCGTCATAATCCACCCGGCCCACGGCACGAATGGTTCGACTCAGCGGTTGCCAGCTCGCTTTGGCCGTGCGCACGCCAATGTTCTGCACCACCACCGGGTCGATGGTGACGGTGCCGCTGGCATCCTTACTCCCGGCGGTGCCGGGCGTGTCGGCATAAACAGGGATGTACTCCATACCCATTGAGTCCTGGGCCGGCACGGGTGAGGTGATCTCCGGGTTCATCGGGTTACGATAAAACAGCGGTTCATTCGCTGCTGCCGGGGCCATCGCCGGCGCGCTGGTGGATTGCTCTGCAAACCAGTAACCGCCGCCAAAGCCGCCAATTAGTACGATTAAAATAACCAACACCATTGTTTTATTCATCGATATTTTCCTCACCAACGGCCGCGACCAGCTGAGCCAGCGCCTGATTGGCCTCGGTTAACATTTGCCAATAGCGCAACTGATAATTAAAAAGGGTGATCTGACTGCGCACCAGGTTGAGAAAATCAACTTCATCGACCTGATAACCGGCGCGCATGGACGCCACCGTCTGTTCTGCCTGCGGAATAATGCCGCCCTTAAACAGCGTTAACTGCTGGCGTGCTCGCTCATAATCGGTAACCGCCTGCAGAACCTCCGCCCGCACCCGGCCGAGCTCGTCTTCGAGCTGGTAACGAGACTGGCTGAGTTCGTGGGTGCGCTGCTTTACCGCACTGGATTGACGCCGACCGGTATGAATCGGCAGATTAACGCTCATCATCACCGACAGCAGATCCGGCCGCGACACCCCGCCCGGGGCCTCTCCGCGCCGTTCGCCATAGGCTAGGCCCAGCTTAAAATCCGGGTAGTAATCCTTATTGGCCAAATCTAATTGCGACCGGGCCGACCCTACCCGACTCTCCAGCTGCTGCAGCAAGGGTCGCTGGTCCTCGGCAAGTTGTAACAGTCGTTCAGCCGGTGCCAGCTCAGGCAGCGATTCGTTAATTTTCAGTGGCAGTTGCAAGGTTGAATCTGCCGGGGCAGCCATTAAGCGGTTTAGCTGAATCGCCTGACCCCGCCGCAGGGCTTTCAGGTCTAACTGCTGATCAATGAGTTTCGATAGCTCCAGCTGCGCCAGCAGCACATCCTGCTGGCGACCATCGGCTACCTCATATTTAGTTCGTACGACCTGGACCAGATTGCGCAGCAGCGCCTGATTGCTCTGCACAATATCCAGCGCACGATCCAGGTAAAAAAGCTGCCACCAACTGCGTTTGACGTCCCGCACCAGACGAATACGGGTCTCTTCAAACCCATATCCAGCAGCGTCGGCGGCCAGTTCACTAATCTGCTCACGCAGAGCTAGCTTGCCGGGAAAAGGAAACGACTGACTAATACCGACCTGCATCTGCGTCATCGCTTCCTGCCCGACGTGGAACGTATCCGTGGGCAGGTTCATCGCGTTCACGCTAAGGACAGGATCGGGCAGCACCCCGCGCTGACTGGGAATCTCCCGCAACGCCTGATAGCGCGCCTGCATCTGCGCCAGATCGGGGTTGTCCTGTAACGCCCGGACGACCGCATCGTCCATCCGCAACTGGTTAGCTACCGGATCGTCCCCGCCTGCTTCTCCCGCCTGGAGTGGCAACGCAACCAGCAGACTAACAGCCAACATCACCGACAGACCCTGGCTGAACCAACGCCAGCACCGCAGGCCCACCTCAACCATTACTTTGTTCAGGTTACGCAAGATCACGCCCCCAAAACCACTGATTAGCAATCAATGTAATCAGCAGTTTTAAATCAGTCGCCGGGACTCGTCAGAGACAATTACCGACTTAAACAGACAGGGGCAAACGGTCGCCCCACCATCAATCCGCCGTTTAACAGGCGGACCTATCCTCAGTTAAGCGGATATGGGTGGGCGATAAAGCAGAATAGAAAACGCCTCGACAGAGCGCGTAAGGAGGGATGAACTAGCAAAACGTTTTTGAATGGATAACTGATTCGGCAACCTCTGCAACAGACCGCTGGAGCCGATTGAGCAGTCCCCGCAACCGGCCTGCCCACAGCACTCCTGCTGTCCATCCACAGCACCGCCAGCCTGATCCATTTGAGCAGTGGCCGCAGCGTGATGCGCGTGGTGATTCATATCACCATTAGACTCGGGCATTGCCACAGCACTCTGCTCACAGTGCTCCATCGGCATACCGGCAGTTGCCAGCTGCCACTTTGCCATGGCCGGGTTCACCGGCAACAGCACAACCAGCATCAGCACCCATAAGCGCCGACGACCAGGTGCCGAATTAATGCGTAAGCACCGCATAGTGAGATTAGTGAGTTTTTTCATACTGGATCAGTAGACCATGGCATTGGGGGATCATTCAACCGGATGGGTTTCGTTTTTGACGTGACCTCATTGATGAAGCGGCTACAAGTGATGTGACAGGCAAAAGTCTGCTGCGAAATGCAGAAATTCGTCCATCCGATGGAGGAGCTAGCAGCCGAGCGGTAAACGTGACAACCTACCCAGATGCATGATTACCAGAATAGATCCTGCTCAATTGGTTCGCTTCAAACAAATAACAGCGCGGGAGTACCAGGAGCTACTCCTGGCATTCTATCTAACAGGGTCCCAGCCGACCTGTTGAAATACCGCTTTGAGGGCATAGCGCAGAGCGCGACAGCTTTCTCTTTAGGGAAAGCGTTTCAACCTGAAGTGTTCACGAAAAACGATCGTCTATAAAAATATGCGCATATATTCAGAAAGGCATAAGTTTTCATACAGCATTACGTTCTTACTTTTAATGCCGCTTGTTTTACCTCATCTTTTATTTCACTACACTGGTGAACGCGTAATTTACCTTGGGTTGTTAGCGCTTTATATTTTAATTTTTTTCATGGATTTTGATAAATTAAAAACCATTTTTAATGATAACAAAGGGAAAACATTTATCATTGGCATGATGATTGTTACGTTACTAAACGTTCTAGCTTCTTTAATGTATAAGTGGATTCAATGGCCAGTCAATGTCATGGCCATCATACTATTTTTATTTTCAATGTTGGCTGCAAAAATCCATGACAAAATCCTAGATACCAGCGACGGATAAAAGGGAGCAGACCACATCTTATAAGGGTACTTGAGCCATAAAACGTGGTCTGCTCCCTAATCTGTAAGAATCCACGCATTTGCGTGATTGCAAGACCTAGCAGCCGTGTCGTGTTCAAATTCACTCTGGCCACCAGTAACACGTCGTCTTTCCTTGTGGGAACACTAGCCTCCCATTACTGCCGGCTGTTTCGGTTAAAAGGTCGTGAGTCCAGCTCCCATCAAGACCACATATCGTTGCGTAGACTGAAACAGCTGCATCCCATTCATGGTCATTTTTAGTTTTAACCTGACAACCGAGCCATTCAGACAATTGACTATCCATCAGTTGTGATCGCTCCTGGTAGTTGTACTTAGTTCCAGTTAACGCCCAATAAAGAACTTTGGGATGGGTTTCCGTGATCTGAACTTTAGTGCTAGGTCTACAGATTGAATTGAGCACAGACATACCGTTTAAAGCCATCGAACCATATAGACCATTTGGGGAAACAACACTAGCCCGCACCTGTGGGTAGCGGGATCGCAACCATAGGTCTGCAGCCCTCCATCCTGATGGGCCCGTTGCCCACGCGGCTAGGGTATCTACTCCAATTGCATACAAATCTTCGGCTTGCTCAAGCACAGATATAATGGCTTCGGCATCATCTAAAGTTCTAGTGACCAGCCTGATACATCTGCCTTCAATAATGCTAGCCATCGCTAATCCGTGGCCACCATTCCCCCCTGGATCGTATCCGGCAATTAATCCCTTCGGTAGTGTCATAGCCACCTGTTGATTCATAGGAAGAAAATCAAGAAATACCAGGTTTATGGAGGCAGTTGAGCCACCAAACGTGGTCTGTCCCCTATTGTCTGCAAGGCTGATCTCAGATGTGAACCTACTGCGCGATGCCCTATTCTGACCATCTGCTTTTTATCGTGCCCTAGGAGTTTTAAATGAAAATGTCGTGAACTCTAACGCCAAGTTATCCAATGCAAACGAATCGCAGCGTGGTTTGCGTGCGAGCGAGCGCTTTGTTAGGCAGCTTCTCTAACTTCTTTAGATGCGAAATCTTTTGCCTTTGATAACTGAATTTTTAATTCGTGCGGAAGTTCTACATGGCAAATCTTTACCTCTAATGGTAGACGCCCCTCTTTTTGTTCTCTCAAGGCGAAACCTGCCATGTCGGCCTCGGTTAATAGCATTAACTTAGTT
>Ga0070727_10001525_pt1 | contig 24417 bp, 22 predicted proteins | sample tdAd472_FD_66722 | JGI IMG/M metagenome (GOLD analysis project Ga0070727, IMG submission 66722) | Marine sediment microbial communities from the Atlantic coast under amendment with organic carbon and nitrate - tdAd47.2 | ecosystem: Environmental > Aquatic > Marine > Coastal > Sediment | place...
AGTTCGATATATCGATAGCACTGATCCCGATCGTCCCAGCGAAACTCCAGGCCTGCATGACCAACATATTTCAGCTTTGCTCCGATCATCCGCGCGAGATCAACGACGGCCTGATTCCCACGACTGACCGCATAGACGCTGCCACCGAAGTGTATCGGCATGCAACGGATCTTCTGTTTCACACCGCAGTCAAGCAAGCGGTGATTGTGGTCGAAAGTACAGCTACACACCCATGAGTTCGTGTCTGGACCCGCGATTACCTCTTGTGCCAAAAGAACCTGCAGCGCGAGTTTCCAGTGATCATAAAACTCCCGGAGTTCCTTTTCATTTTGGACAATTCCATTCTTCTTCGGAAAGAACTCCGCCGCCGCATACGAATGTGGTTTGAAGATGATTGGAAAGCGCAGCTCTTCCGCCAATGCCGCCGGATCATGAGGCAGCTCGGTGACAGTCCGGGGAATATCGAACCCCAATGACCCGAGTAACTCCACTTCCTGGCTTTTGTTGTTCAGCGTATCCAGGAGATCTTTCGGGGGCAGCGCGAAGCGGAATTTTCCCAGTAGCGCGTCGCGATGATTTGATATCAGGGTGACAAGGCGATCCGATGTGGTCAGCAGTGCCGCACCTTCGTGCGGGAGGCTGCGGAGTATTTCCAGAATCTGTCTTTCTTTCTCGTCGTGGGTGCCGCCTGACACAGAAAGTCTCTTCGCGGGACGTCGTGAATAGAGAATTGCGTCATCGGCATCGTACGCGATTGCGGTTATGTCAATACCGCGACGTGCGAGTGATCGGGCCGCACCGAGGCCACCTTCCCCGTGGGACAGTATTACCGCGGGAGTTGAATCTTTTGACATACCTAATTGCTGCAATTGGCTGTGCTCAGCCTTGTTATTCTTTAAGATGAAGCGTGATACTTCGTGTAGTCCCAGGAAAGCAACGACACGGCACTCAAGTTTATCAGGGTTCTGCTGTCATCTGGTCACGGACGATTTGACATATAAATGTATCGGTCCCCGTTAATGAGCCGGGTTGCCAACAAAAATAATAATGGTGTCAGGGAAATGATGGTATCCATCATCGTTCGAGCAAGAAACGAAGAGCGCTGGATCGGCTCCTGCCTCGAAGCAATATCGCGGCAGACCTACGCCGATCACGAAGTCGTTCTCGTTGACAACAATAGTACTGACAAGACGGTGCAAAAAGCACTTGCGTATGGCGTTACTCTCGCTTCGATTGACAAGTTCAAGCCTGGCGCGGCAATCAATCGCGGTATCGAAGCAGCCAAGGGAGACATCATAGTTTGCCTTTCAGGGCACTGCATACCTGTTAACGATACCTGGCTGGCCAACCTGGTTAAGCCACTCGAAGACGAAACTATAGCCGGTGTCTATGGCCGCCAGGAGCCGCTTGCATTCACATCCGATCTGGACAAGCGCGATCTGCTTATTACATTCGGGCTCGACCACCGTGTACAGGTGAAAGACAGCTTTTTTCACAACGCCAACAGCGCATTCAGGAAATCCTTGTGGGAGGAGTATCCGTTCGATGAGGAAGTGAGCAACATCGAGGACCGGCTTTGGGCCAATACGGTGCAAAAGGCTGGCTACAAAATTTTCTACGAGCCTTCTGCGAGCATCTACCACCACCATGGCATTCATCACGACGGTGACCCGGCTCGCTGCGGGAATATCGTGAAAATTCTGGAGTCGATCAACCGGGACGAGATCAAGACCTCCGAAAACGGATTGGACCCGAACCACCAGAATGTCGTATGTATCGTCCCCGTTAGAGATGAAGGCCTGCGCGAGCTCGCGGGCAAACCGTTGTACCAGTTCGCAATCGAGCACGCTAAGCGCTCATCGCGTGTCGACTGTGTTGCTGTTTCGACGGATGATGAATCGGTTGCAACAGTCGCGAAAGATGTGGGAGCCGATGTCGTGCTGCACAGGCCGGCCGCCGAATCTCGGTTCGACGTGATTCTTGAGCTCCTGATGCAGTCGTCGCTGCAGATGCTGGAAGACCAGGGCAATATTCCTGACGTGCTCGTGATGCTGGAGCCTACATTCCCATTTCGGGAAGAAGCTCTGATCGATCAATTGGTCGCAAAGTTTATTGATGGCGGCTTCGACACCGTGATTCCTGCCCGTGCCGAGTACAACTCGTGCTGGATGGAAGAGGACGGTAACTATCGCCGCGTCGATGATGGATACGTCGCACGTCAGTTCAAAACACCGTTTTATACGGGATTAAAAGGACTTTGTTGCGTTTGCTCACCGTCCACGATTCGGACGGGCCAGCTTTTCGGGGAAAATGTTGGGCTGTTCAAACTTGATGACGCCGTCCTGACAGTCGAAGTGCGCACGGATTCGGACGTGACATTTGCCGAGACTATCCTGTCGAATTCGTTATTGACTGAAGACTCTTGACCGCTGCTCGTGTACCAGAATGATTAACGTAGGAATTATCGGTCTCGGCCATGTAGCCACTCACCAGGTAGCTGCGCTCGAGACGCTGGAAGATTTTCGGCTTGCTGCCGGGTGCGATCCGGATACATCACGTCATGCATTACTGGGCGATGCCGTAGCTGCTTTCGTCGCGCCAGACGAATTTCTGCAGCATCCTGACCTGGATGTAGTCGTGGTCGCGTCTCCGAACGGTCTCCACGTTGAGCATGGCCTGAAGGTGATCTCGGCAGGCAAGTGGCTTGTCATGGAAAAACCGCTTGCCGATACGCGTGCCGACTTCGACGAGTTCACCGCCAGGAAGCAGGAACTGGCTGGCAACTGTACATTGGCATTGCATGCTGCTTTCGGCAAGGAAGTTGAGTGGTTTCTCGCACATCAAAGTGATCACCAGATCGACCTGCGCTCGATATCGTCATTTTCTTCGGAGTTTTGTGATCCGTATATCGAGAACGGCGAGTTGTTGCCACAGGCGTCCTCCCTCGGCGGCTCATGGGTTGATAGCGGGGTAAACGCGCTCAGCGTCATATGTCGACTGATTTCACCGGAGGACCTCATTTTCCGGAATAGCCAGATGCGGCGTGACAGTCAATTGGGCTGCCTGGAGTCCGAGGGACATGTTGAGTTCGAGTTTTCACGCCAGGACTCGGCGACCGGTAAGGGTGCAATCAACACGAGCTGGGTCGCAGGGCGCGACAGCAAAATTACAGAATTCGGGCTTGATGACGGCAATGACTCGCTTGTGCTCGATCATTCGCTGCAGCGGGTCTTGCTTCGTCACCGTGATCGGGAACAAATCCTATATGCATGCGACAACGGGTTACCACGGTTGACGAATCACTACATCGGTATATTTGAAGACCTGGCCACCCAACTGAAATCAGGCAAAGACAATTTTGAATACGGCCGAACCTTGCACCAGTTCCTGTATCTGGCAGAAGAATGGCCTGAATGCTAGAAGACCGATCACCGTAGAACAGGGAACGAACAAGTTGGTCGGCGCGTCAGATCTTGCACGCGAGCTCGACACGATTATCGCCGGCCAATGGCGATCCGGGGCCTGCCCTCCCCTTTGGGACGGCAAGACGGCTCAACGTGCCGTGGAAGCGCTCGAGCGTCGCAGCAGGCTTGAGTAAGGAGTCCAGGTGGTCACTGATCGTTGTCCGTAGTGGGTCGCTTGGTCAGTGCACCAAATACGTGCGGAAACAAGTAATACAGTGCTCGCACCGGTCCGAGACGCTCCTGCTCACGGTAGATTCGATAGATGTCCGCCACTTTGCTGAATTTTGCGGACGACAGGGAGTCGTCGGCCCGATGGTAGTACGCGTGACATCCGGGATAACGGTGCCCAACGGTGCCATCACGGGTCAGCGCCAGCCAGAACCCCCAATCCTGGCCGCGCCGCACTTCCGGCATGAATCTCTTGCCGAGGGCTAATTGGTCGAAGGCGACCGTGAGGCAGCCGATCGGGCACCCTCGCAGCAGATTCGAATACGTCAGCTGCTGCGGCGCTTCGTGGCGTCCCAGCACAGTCCCCGTCGCATCGACAACATGATAGTCGCCATAGCTGAACAACACGTCATTTGCCGCCATAAACCCGATCTGAGTTTCGAGCTTGTGCTCGGACCAAACGTCGTCGCTGTCGAGGAACGCTACAATTCGGCCCGTGGCGGCGGCTATACCCGCATTCCTGGCCTTCGCAGCACCACCGTTTGCCTGCCCGATGATCCGCAGATAGGGAAACTCCCGCCGGAGCCCTTCAACAATAGCTACAGTATCGTCGACGGATCCATCGTCGATGATAATGTGCTCTTTCGGCTGCAGCGACTGTGCGCCGACGGACCGAATGTTGCGCTCGATGACGCTTGCCGAGTTATAAGCTGCTGTGATGACCGAGACTTCAGACTCACAACTCAATGTATAGCTCCAGCAACTTTTGAGATTCCGTTTCCCAGTTATATGACCTTATGAATTTCTTACCCCTGGCTCCCTTTTTCGTTGCAGCTTCGCCGTTTTCTGAAATTTTCCGCAGCACATTGGCGATTTCATCGGCGGAGCCCGGTTTGACAAACCAGCCTGCGTCGATGTCCGCGAGCTTGCTTTGCCATCCAGCAAATGCAGATGCGATAAACGGTTTGCCAAACATCAGATATTCATAAAGCTTGTTGGGATCGGTTGCGCCATGGTCTGCGACATTGCGAATCACGACCAGGCCGACATCCGCGCGCTCGACGTACGCATATGCTACTTCCTGTGGAACACTCGGGACGTAATCCACATATTTCCAGCCAAGACGACTTCGCGCTGCATCAAGATCACCTTCGTCTGCAGGTCCTATGAGCCACAGGCGAACGTGTGCTGCTTCGTTGACGATTTCAAGGGCATCGACCATTTCGAACAGTCCCCGTAACTGGCTAATCCGCCCGATATAAACCGCTCGTACCTGACATTCCTGACTATCTATCTCTTGCGCGTGTTTGCTTACTCTCGCATACAAATCCTCATTCACGCGAGGTGGATTACCTAGCAACAGCGCATTGGCGCCCAGACGATCAACGACATTCTTTTGAGTCGCAATTGACGCCGTAGCAATCGTTGCAACGAGCGATTCAGAACCACTCACAATATAAGCCAGGGGCACTCGCAGGATTCTTGGGATCCACGGTCTGACCAAAATTCTCCTGGAAAAGTCCTCATGTGTGTCATAGATGACCTTCTTACCGAAAATTCGTAAAAAGACGACTATAGGAAGTGTGTCGGGATTATGCAGGTGATAAATATGCGCCTTCTGTAGCAGGGCCTGGACTCCAACGGCCGGCAATAACAGGAATCTGAGCAGACGATATTTGGAACCGCCTATGGATGGAATGATTTTGACGCCATTGATGGTTTGCGTCGATGGTGTTCTGGCGATCAAGCTGACTTGATAACCAGCGTCGGCCAATGTACGTGCTTCTTTTTGATAAACGCGTACGTCATCCCAAACGTGAACGGGCGCAACGACGCATACTTTTCTCTTCTTGAGTACTGAGAACGTTCCGCTGGTCGATTTCCTGTCGTCTTTTGCGGCATATCTCGACAATTTCGCACCCGGTACCGATGGCGAGGCGGTCACTATAACATCAGGAGACCTGATCGATTCTCTGACGATGGTATGCTTCAGGCGCAGAAAATATCGGGTACCAAAGACAGAGGAATTTGCGAGGGTTACGCGGTACTGTCAGGTTGATCTGGCATGCGCGGGCGGTCACTCCAGGAGATTCGACTCCAGCGGGAGCTGCAACATTCACTCAACGTAGATCGGAGTGTTATTTGACGAACAAATTACCTCGCATCGTGTTCTTCAATATCAACGGTTCGGGACTGGGCCATCTAAGCCGCTGTCTCGCTTATGCACGCCAGATGCAGGGGCGTGCCAGGCCAGTATTCTTTTCGCTGGCTTCCGCTGTCGAGATCATCCACGAGATGGGATTCGAGGCGGACTATTTCGTCTCGGAATTCTGGTCGCGCTCGCACATCAATGCCTGGAACCACGAGCTGGCGATACGCTTCGGGCTCATGCTCGAGGAGGTACGGCCGCACGCCGTGCTCTTTGACGGCACATGGCCGTTCCACGGTTTCATGGACGCCTGCGACACCCGCAAGGTACCCGTGCGGGTGTGGTCAAATCGCGGCCTCCACAAAACTGACTTTGCGCCCGTCCCGGTCCCTGAGAGTGCTTTTGACCTTGTCATACGCCCGGGCGAGATCGGCACCGAATTTACCGTCGAACGTGAACAACGACCGGGTCGCAAAGTAACGACACCGCCTGTCACAATGCTGAGCCAGGGTGAGCTTCTCAATCGGGACGAAGCCCGCGAATCCCTTGGATTGAAGCACGATGGCCGATACGTACTGCTGTCGCTGGGACCCGGTAACCTGAAGGATGTCGGCGACATCGCACGCGGTCTGATCGAGGTGTTTCGCGATCGCGGTTTCGACATCGTGTGGGCCCGAGCACCGATCTCGGTCCGGGATATTCCACTGCCGGAGAATGTAATTCCACTCTCGGTCTTTCCTCTCGTAAGATACATGCGCGCTTTCGACGCTTTTGCCGGCGCAGCCGGTTACAACACCTGTTGCGAGATCATTCAGTCCGGTGTGCCCAGCCTCCTGGTGCCGAATACGATGGTGGCGGACGACCAGGTCCGCCGGGCGGAAATGACGGCCGGCTACGCACCGGTCGTGGTCTCCCCTTGCGAAACACGCGACCAACGGCACGAGATGGTCGAAAACCTGTTGGCGCTCGGCAAGTCGCCATCGCAGTCCCGAAACCCGGACCTCGACGGCGCCGGGCAAGCGGCGGACGAAATCCTGGCGCTCGTTACTGCGAAGGCCAGGGCATGAGCATTCGCGAGGAGATCGAAGAGCTGCGCGACCAGCTCGAACGGCTGGCCGGCCAGGCGGACGTTGGCTTGGCCCGGCGTTACGCCCTGTGGCATCCGCCGGGTCAGCGCCGGACCCTGTATCGGCGATTCAGAAAGGCGCTCGGCCGGGTATTGCGACGCTTGCATCTCAGGCCGACGCAAGCACTCGAACCGTGGCTGCCAGGACTCGAGCACGTCGAGCAAAGTGACGGTGCGCGGGCGCTGGTGATATGGGCCCTGGACATCGAGCGTGACCGGTTGCGCGAGGCTTGCCGGGGAATCGAACACATACTGGACGCCCTGCCCGGCTTTGCGCCGGTCCTGGTTACCGACGTCGCAGACTTTGCCTTTTACTCCCGTCTGGGTTGGCTGGTGGAGTACGTTCCGATACTGTCCGAGCCGGCTAGTGACTATTGCGAACGTAAGGAGCGGTATCTCGCGTGGCGTTACCGTGACACACCATCGTTGCCCATATCCGTGGGGTTGCATCAGCGCGTGCAGAAAGAGGACCTGTTGATTGACTGACGCCGGCAAATCGGATCTGCCCACGATCGTGTTGTTCAATATCAACGGCTCGGGCATGGGGCATATGAGTACCTGCCTCGCCTATGCGAACCGGTTGCGGGATCGCGCCCGGCCGGTGTTCTTCTCACTCGCCTCTGCGATGGACATGATTCACGACATGGGCTTCGAGGGCGACTACTTCGTATCCCGGTTCTGGTCGCGTGCGAGCGCGTGGGACTGGGACAGGCAGCTGGCCTTGCGCCTCGGCATGCTGTTCGAACGGGTACGCCCGAAGGTTGTCGTCTTCGACGGCACGTGGCCCTACCGGGGATTGCTGCACGCGGCTGCGAAGTATGGTGATACTCGCCTGGTCTGGTCGGATCTGACGATGTACAAGCCCGGCTGGCGCGAGGTGCCGGTCAGCCAGAGCAACTTCGACCTGCTCATCAAGCTCGGCGAACTCGGCTCAGGCTTCTCCGTGGATCAGGAGGCGGAGCCCGTGCGCAGGGTGACCATCCCGCCGGTCACACTACTCAGAGATGAGGAACTCCTCCGCCGCGACGAGGCCCGGGAGTCGCTGGGACTCGACCGCGACGGCCGCTACGCACTGTTCTCCCTCGGACCCGGCAATCGGAAGGATGTCAGCGCGATCGGCCGTGGTCTTATCGATGAAATGAAAGCACGCGGCTACACCGCCGTCTGGACACGCACGCCGATTACCGTTAGTGACGTGCCATTGCCAAACGGTGTCTTACCGATTTCCATCTACCCGGTCGTGCGATATATGCGTGCCTTTGACGTTATTGTCAGCGCTGCCGGCTACAACACCTGTTGCGAGGTGCTGCAATCCGGAGTTCCGACGCTCTTCGTGCCGAACACACTGGTTTCCGATGACCAGAACCGCCGTGCCGAAATGGTGGCACAGGCCTCTCCTGCCGTGGTATCGCCCTGCGAAACAGCGGAGCAGAGAGTGCAATCCGTGGATCGACTTCTGACGCTATCGGCCGCCGCACGTGATGCAAGGCCAGCATTCGACCTTCGCGGCGCCGAGCATGCGGCGGACGAGATTCTTAAGTTGATAGGAGCCGCGTGATTTGCGTCGGGCTGAATGCGGTGCATCTCGAGTTCCAGACTAGGATCATTTTGTCCGCTCTATCAAGCGCATATCTTCGGCGTAAATACTCGCAAGTCGGGCGTAGGTTTCATCATCGGTGACCAAATCTGTTTCAGGTGACGAATTGACTTTTTCGCAGAAAAATTCTCTAGCCAGATCCGTCCCAATGACTTGCGACATGCCCTCAAAAAGCTCGCTCAACTCAATTACGTGGTCATAGAGAACCGGGCACAGATGCCAGGACTGTGGCCAAACGTGTGGGTCGAGACGAACATCTCCCAGTTGTGATACGTAGTTCCGCACGAAGTCGCGGAATGTTGAGTTGCGGGGATCCTCGCCCGTCACTGAAAAGTAGTTCCTGAAAATGTCGGAATTGCCGATTCGCTGAACAAACTTGTTTGTATACAGGCTCCGAATTCGCTCAATTGGATCTCGCACAATCAGAATCCTGCGGTCGGCCAAGCGCACTACCTTCATTCTGCGAATTCCGTGACGCCGCTGCAGGAAACCATACTCGCTTTCGGAGGCTTCCTGCTTGTGCGGTGAACTTTGGATGATTAGTCTCTGCATCGCCGAACAGCCGTTCTTGCGGATTCGGCAGTAAACAAACCGCGTGCCATTCAATACGAAATGGAAGTGAGTGCTGAGCGCTATTGGGCGACCGCCGCGGTTGTCGAGCTTCTTCAAGACAGGTAACTTACCGGGAATATACGAAAACGTAGAATATTTGACGTATACAATCGGATCAAGCATGAGCATTAATACTGAAATCGAGGAATTGCAGCGGCGCCTGGACGAACTTGCGCAGGTTCCAGACGACGAGCTTCTGGAGCGTTATTCCATGAAAAGGCCCGTCCGACCGAGGGGTCTCTACTGGCAGTTTCGATGGCTGGCCGGGCGAATCCTGCGGTGGTTCGAGTCGAAGGGTATTCCGCACGCTGATCCATGGCCGGCGAGTCTCAAGCACGGTAAAAGTAACCGCAACGCCAAGCCTTTATTGATCTGGGCAGTCGGCGCGGATCGCCGCACGCTGCGCGAGGCGTGTGGCGGCTTGATTCGTTTGATGAAATCCGAACCTGGACTCGCCCCTGTCCTGGTGACCGATGTGGCAGACTTTGCGTTTTATTCTCGTCTGAGCTGGCTCGTCGAATATCTACCAAGTCTGGACGGTATCGGTGAGCTGGCGGAGAACCGCAAACAAAGGTATTTGGCCCGCCTGTATCATGGGGTACCTGCCCTGCCGGTACAAATCGGCCTCGCTTCCGGCGCCGAAGCCGCCGCTGTCCGGAAGTGGATCGCTCGCATTATCTGAAGCTCATATCTTGTTGAAACCAGACTGGTACCGCGGAGATTACTTCGAAAACGCCGGCAGCTGGAACCACGACCGCTTCGGCTTGCGCAGCCATCTCTCCGCAGGGCCGAATCCGTATTCGCTTATTAGGCGCTCTACGTCAGGGCGTAGGACTTCGGAAAACTCCTCCCGCTGGTTCGTATCCAGCCGGAACCTGACGCTGCGCTTGTTATGGATACGGTTACTTGCTGGATAGTATTCGATGCCCAGGAAGTCGCATATTTGTGCCTGAACAACCGCAGGATTCCCGCGGAGTTGCTCGAAGTCCAGCAGAAGAATGTCGCTCAGCGGAAAATGCGAAACATACCCGTCCAGGTGAAGCGCATATTGCGATACTCGAACGCAGTGTTGCCTATTAATGACATTGCCACGATCGCGCATCGAATGTGCAATTTGTGATTCGATCCGATCGATCGGATCCCGCAGAATGTAGGCGAGCTTAATTTCTGACCCCAGGGACGCGATATGTGCCGGGACGGACCTGCTACCCATCAATTTTGCATAGTTCGGCGATACGTCCAGAGTCCATGCGTGACTGGCCGGGTCGAAGGGAAAACGCCAGTCATAGTCCAATGGCGTATGCGCTCTCCGGTAGTGTTTGCGAAAGTAATTGATCTCTTTCCTTGTACCTTCGCCAGGCACCTCTGCCCAAGTCGGGCACATTGCGGGATGACTTGCCAGTGAGTTAAATAAGGTCGTGGTTCCGGCTTTCATGGCGCCGATGACAATGAAATACCGACGCACCGGCTCGATTGCATCGCCACAGTCGACAAAGATATTCGTCCCTTTGACGGTGCGATCTCCGGCCCGGAGTGAGCATGCTATGTGCGACGCTCTCGGATGAATCTTGATGTCAAGCGCTCTTGCGTCATTCGGCACCGGTCTGGATTCACGGGCGAGCAGCTCTCCGTCGTCCAGGTGTTCAACAAGCAGCTCCGCCTGCGCGGGCAATTCCATATCCAAGGTGATTCGGGCATGACATGCGCCACTTACGAGAAATAGTTTGCCTTGAGTCGGTGAACTTTGCATCGCATCACGCTTCGTCCAGAATTTCCCTGGCTAGCGGATTGGACGGGTCTTGCAGCAGGAGTTCCTCTGCATATCGCCTCGCATCTCCGGTGCGACCAACTTTCGGAAAAATGTGTTTCACGGCACCAACGTGTCGTGAATTCCTGTCACGGCGCTTCATCAGTTCCGAAGCAATCCGGCGTACTCTCCAGCGCGCTCGTAACCGCCAGCATGCGCGTAAGTAGATGATCAATTGGTCCGTCGTGAGTTCATCAAATTTCGGTTTCCTTGCCAGCAATTCTCGCAAAGCCGCGTAACCACAAGATTTACTGGCCAAATCGGCCGCGACTTGCTGAATCAGCTGATTGAGCTCTTCGGGGGCTTCGAAGTAGCAGGACACCAAATTCTGCGCGATGCTACCAACGAAATCATTTCTTACGTGGAGATTGTCCTTATTAAAAACCTCGCTCCGGTCGCTCATCACCACCGCTTCATAACTTGGGAAATAGTCGACGCCTTCGAATAGCGTTGTCACCTGATTGGCCACAGCACGGAGTATAGATTTCGAAGTCATATTGGCGACAATTACATCTTCTTCCGTAAACGTCTTCTCCATGGGAACGGGCGACGTTGTAACGAGAATGCGCGACCCTGGGTTGAGTTCGCGGACTTTCTCGATTGTACTAGTCACGGAGTTCAGACAATCGTTGTAATCGAGCAAAGCGAACTCAAAGTCTTCCGCATTCCGAAGTAGACTGCGCGCCACTGGCGCCGACTGAATATACAGTCCTGTTCGTCGATCACGCCAGGACTCGATCAATCCGAGTGTTATCGTGACGCAGTCTGCTGAAAAGGCGCTGCAAAAAAGCTCGTAGACTTGAAAACGACGCTCGAGGAAACGCTCCTCACTGACCGGCACATTACCACCGAGTTGCAGGTCGATCACGCTACCATCCGGAAGGTCCCAGCGCATCTCCTGGCAGTCTTCAGCGGTCACCCCCCCTGCCTGATAGGCCTTATGCGCCCAGGAGACTTCTTGATAGATGGTGGCCGGTGTATATTTGTTAAGGATCCCATTGGGTCGCGCGCGCCACTCGCTCTTCGGCACACTGAACGACAGCGTCGGCACCTTGCAACCGATCAGTGACAGGTGTTCCTCGATGTTTCTGGCGAAGCAACTCCCGATCGTAAAAACTGTCGCGTTGGCCGGCAGCCGAAAGCTTTGCCGCGAAGCGGGAAAGCCGGACATGCCAGTCCGATCGGACGCGGTTGCCCACTTCGCATTAGCGTTTTTTCGAGTAAGAACGCCTCTTGCGGGTTCCGTAATCATAGTGTCCGTCAACCGAAGGCGACGCTATGCGGCAGCAAAAAAGTTGCTGCCGGAACCGGTGAAATTTCCATGTAAATTCCCGGCTGAATCATAGCGTGCTAAAGTGGAATGAATTCGTACGTGGGGGTCTTGAATCTGCGCCCCACCCTGTATCCGAATGCCGTGATTACGTCGACGCCTTCGTCAAAATTGTCGTCCCACAACTCAACGAACAAGTGCGGCTTGCATGTCGAAATGGTATTGGACGCGCCACGAATGACGTCCAATTCGGCTCCTTCGACATCGATCTTGATCACCGACACGTCTTGGGGTGCTACAGCATCAAGACTCATGGTTATAGCGTGGGTCGACCACGAGCGGATGGCAAGGTCCAGTTCACCAGGCCCCTCGCCGAGCGCAACATTGAAAATGTTAATCTTGTCGCGGACCTCATTGCGCTCGAACAGTTCCTCTGCCCGGATAATATGCTCAACAAACGGCTCAAAAGCGAGCACTCGCTTGCTTCGACATACTTTTGCGAAAAATAACGCGTGATTGCCAACGTTCATACCGACGTCGACATACGTACCGCTCAATCTCAATCTGTGGACGTGGCGTAGCAATCCGGGTTCGTAGAACCGTCCCTCCTGCCAGCATCGACCGATGCGGCCACCCCGACAATCAGGCAAAAGAACAGTTTTTCCGAAATGCGTACTTTCAGCGTAGGGCTCTACATCAGTAGCATCTGTGCCGATCTCGGTTTTCATACGGGGAATGCAATCAGGAAACGGATTCAGTGAAGGCTTCTAAGTTACCAGCTCGGATACAGCGGCGGCGAATAACATCACGGAGCCTAATATCGATTAGTACTCCGTGCAAGCCATAAGGTGCTCGCTATATCAACTTGGAAAGTATTATCCTTACACGACCTCCATTGGGGCACCAGATTCCGGCCGAGAATTCCATGAAAGACCAAGCTCGCGAGAAGCTAAACGCAGTGATCCCGGCGGATCACAGCAAACAATCCGACGCCTTCCGTATGTTTCGTAGTCACGTTGAACGGCTTTCGGATGATGTCAATCGTATTCTTGACCTTGGTGCCGGTGTGGGAAATTCCTACGACCGGTTGGTAAAGTTCGTTCCGGGCCTGCAATATACGGGTCTGGACATCGAATCGTCTCCGGAAGTGGCGCGGCGTGCGAGGTCTGACTTACGTTTCGTCACCTACGACGGAGAGCAGATCCCGTTCGGCGACGACGCATTCGATGCCATCTTTTGCAAACAGGTGCTGGAGCATGTTCGACGTCCGGATGTCGTAATCGCGGAGGTCGCAAGAGTTCTGCGGTCTGGGGGGCTCTTTGTGGGGTCTGTGTCCCAGCTCGAGCCTTATCATAGCCACAGTATCTTCAATTGGACCGCTTACGGCCTGTTTCGAGTCTTGTCGGATCATGGTCTCAATCTGATCGAATTGAGGCCCGGCATTGATGGTATTTCGTTGACCCTTCGGCGTCTGTTCGGTCGCAAGAACTTTGAGAGATCATTTTCGGTATCGAGCATATTCAATCACTACATCGATGTGGAGCTTGGCAAAAGGAATATCCAGGACAAGAACTTTCAGAAGCTGATAATCGCTGGCCATATTGTTTTTGCAGCAATTCGATGAAGTAGCGATTTTGTCGATGGAGGCGCATCAACGAAGCGCCATCCTCGAGGCTCGACTGGTTGATTATCTATAGTATCAAGGGTCACCTTTTGTAAGACTATCTCCGAATCAACATATCCTAACTATATTATGAGTCGCCAATGTCCATCGTAATTCATGTCGGTACGCACAAGACGGGCACTACCGCATTACAAAGGTTTGCGTCATCAAACCGCGACGAACTGAGGAATCGGGGACTGTGGTATCCCTCGTATACGGAAATAGGCTTGTTCAATCACTACGCCCACCACCATCTGGCCTTCGCCATTTCCGACAATGACGACAAGAAACTATCCGAACGGGATGCCCGCCGGTTCATCGACTACCTCGAAAAAAATCGGCAGCCGGGCGAAACCATCCTGATCAGCGCGGAGCCGCTGTACAGATTGATCCTGACTGAGGGCCGCAGGATACACCGATGGCGCTCTTCGTCTGCGGCATACTGGGAAGCGCGTGACAGGTTTGTTGGGCGCCTTCGTGAGCTCTTCCCCTTCGACGATGCAGAAATTCTGATATGCCTTAGACGGCAAGACAGCTTCGCCGAATCTGTATACCAGGAACGCATCAAGGTGACCAAGTTCAGCGATTCATTTGCAACTTTTTTGCACAAAGACCGGTCGATTTTCGACTACCTTGGCCAGGTCGAACTGCTTTCCAGGCACTTTCCGACAGTAAGGATTGCAACGTTCGAAAATCTGATCAGTAACGGCGATCTTCACACCGCGTTTTTCGAGCTTTTGGACACCGACATTTCGTTCACCAAGGAGCGTCCCGTGGTGAACTCGGGGCTTCCGATAGAGTTTGTTGAGTTCAAGCGCTTGATAAACAAAACGGAAATCGACCCGGATCTGGCGAAGAGTATCGGGAAGAAGCTCGTTTCCATGGCCGCCAGGGATGTCCTGCAGCCGGCCCGAAACCTGGACTGGATTCCGCACGAAGATATGACGGCATTCCAAGGGTCCTTCGAAAGAGACAATGAAGACCTCAGACAGCGCTACGTGCCAACTTTACCGTCACCCTTGTTTCCAGTGCCAGAGCGAACCAAGCAGACTCACTTTGCGGGATTGAGCCCTGAGCGTGCCATGCAAATCGCACATTTGTTTTTTGGCGCGCAGTAATCGTCCCGCTCGTTCCATGTATCGACCGTGGGTGGAACATCTGCATCACTAGTCCGGTCCATACAGAAGACCTTCCCATAGATCGTAAACTTTCCCCGGTTCGTACTCACGTACGGTACCTTGGGCATTGCGTGCGAGCCCCCCCCTTCTTGCTTCGTCGCGCATGAGTGCTGCCAAGGCCTCGCCAAGCGCTGCCGGATTCTCCTGGCCCTCGGGGATCAACAGGCCGTTCGTCTCATGGTGCACCAGATGATTGATACCCGGACAGCTTGCGAAACCGATAACCGGCACACCTGCCGCCAGCGCTTCGCTCGCCGCCAATCCCCAGCCCTCGTGCAGGGCGGCGTGTGCCACTATCGAGGCGGCAAGGTATTCTTTGTCGATTTCTGATGTATGGCCCATAAGGCGAACTTTGCCAGACAGTCCCAGACTGCGAATCTGATCGCCCAGCTCTCGCTGCAGAGGTCCTTTGCCGAATATTTTTAAGGTCCAGTCAGGAAATTCGCCCGCGATTAGGGCCCATGCATCAATCAGCATGTCATGACGCTTCACAGAGGCGTGCCTGCCCACCGTTAGAACGGTCTTTTCCTTGCGATGCCGAGCGATCCGCGCGGCTGTCATTTGCCTTACGACATTCGGGATTATAGATATTCGTTCCTGCATTTCTGCCGGAAACCAGTCGCGAAACTCGGGCTGCAGAACCGTTATCGCGTCGTGGCGGCGTAATGAAGACATTCGGCGCTTCCGATCAAGTGGATTCGGGTCCCAACGTGCCGGATCGCAGAGGTCTCTTTGAGGCACATTATGCAGCGATGCAATCCTGCGTAGTGGATATGCCGGGCGAATCATGCCGAGTGCGACAATGGAAGGCGGCAGGAAGGCGATGGCAACGTCCGGCCGATGGAGATTGATGTAATCCTCTAGTCGCCGCCAGAACGCGCCGTTCCTGCTCAGCCAGACGAGACGGTTCACGGGAAAGCGATACGACTGGACCTTGCGTTCCTTTTCCTCCCGCCACCGGTCAACCCTCAATCGCAACTTGGTTCGAACAGCATCGGGCTTGCGAAGATTCGTTTGAGTGACACCAAAACGTAGGGGGAAGAAAGGCGGCCGGAGGCTCCTCTCATGAGTCAGGATCTCCACCCTGTGCCCCCGGACAGCAAGTGCATTTGCGGCTTCTACAAGAACTCGCTCGGCGCCGCCGCTGCGACCTGCGATCTGGTGCACTATCAAGAAGACCTTTCTCGGCACGCTAGTCAAACCCGAATCCCTGTGCATCGACTATTTCTGCAGCAACTTGTCGTACAGGAGGTCGCTCATACTCTCGAACTGCTCCTTGCGCAACGGCATGGCCAGGAACATCCCACTGTTATTCCAATCGGAGACAATACTGGAAATCGCTGCAGTCAGAGACTCGATGTCGGGCCTCCATCCACTCTCCAGCATCCGTAGTTCGATGCGAGGCGCGAATTGGCTGCAGAGCGCGTTATTGTAAAGGACATTGAAGTCTAGAAAATCAGGAGCCACCTCAATGACATTAGTCGTGATCGCATTTGGTTTGACGTGGTCGGCAAACGCCGCAGGAAGCTTTTCAATCTGTTCCCGAACCCTTGCCGGCGCTATTGCGGCCGGTTCTGCCCAGGATCTGTCCGGATCGGCTTTCGACGATATCGCCATGCCATAGAGATTCAGCTCTCGAAAGTAACCGCTTGCCAGGATTTCGGATAGAACGGAATACTGCGAACGGCGATCCGAACCAACCGATGACGAATCCCGGAAGTTCTCGGACTTGCTCTCCTTCAATAGATCCGCGAGAACAAGCAGTGGTTCGAAACGCGCCCCGAATCCATCCTTAAGCGCCTCCGCCATTACGGTAGTTCGCATGTCACCAGACCCATCCTGCAAGAAATCGTGGTATTCGTCGCCATGATTCTGGGGGAGCCAATAGGCTCTAGCCACGCGGGTTCCCGGTCCGATAAGATGAGCAAGCGTTTCCGGACTGAGAAATTCCGGCTTGAGCAGCTCGCGGCATCCCGCCAATACGTGCATACGCATGACTCAGCGCCAGAGATTGCCGACCCAGCGCCGGGTGAGTCCGAATGAGCGATGTGGGTCGGCCACAAAGGCTCTGGCAATGTAGTAGGCCCGTCCCAGCGTATTGCGATTGAACTTCGCATATCGCGCGGAGAGCGTCTCGGCATTGTAGCGAACTACGGATAGATGCTCGCGCCCGTACTGCTCGTGGCTCGTTCGATACTTCTCGAACAGGACCTTGTTGCATTGGCGAATCTCATGCGCGCAGCGCCCGAGATCGGACTTATGGTAGCGGCAAAGCGCCATTCGGTACGGTGGATTCGTGATAACCCCTCCGGCTCTCACGAAGCGGACGAAGTAATCAACGTCCTGCAGGCGCGGCAGCTGCTCGTCGAAAGGACCGATTTCGCGGAACGTGCTGGCGGGACCAAGTAGGGTCCATAGGTAGCAGCGCAACTTCTGGCCCAGAAACAGCTCCTTCAGTTGATCGCCTTCCACGACCTGATCGACCTGGTAACACCTGCCACCTTCCCGCTGCCAGTCGTAATTACAGGTAACCCAAACTCGGCTGATGTCTTCACCGGCAAAGTGCAGGCGATAGAGGTGCTCGAATTGCAAGTTGAGTTTTTCCGGGTACCAGACATCGCCGGCGTCGAGCCAGGCCACGTAATCGCTGTCGATACTGTCAAGAAGCCGATTACGCGTATAGGGACGCCCGCGGTTCTCCGAATTGCGCTCCAGGACAAACGGCAACGGCTGATCTTCCAGCAGAACCTTGACCGTCCGGAAATCCGCTTTTGGGGAGCCGTCATCGACAACAACCATGCGGATGTCGCCAGTCCACGTCTGGGCAGTGACTGACGCCACAGACCGTGTCAGTCCCTCAAGATCGCGATAATGCGGAATGAGTACGTCAAGACTCAATCTCAGCTCCCTTTGCGTGTAGCCTGTGTTTACAGGAGCGCAACTGTACAGAATTGACTACCTTTGATCCAGCCGCAGTTGAGCAAACGAAAAGCACGCACTCACGACCTCACAAATCCAGCACCACCTGCGCAATTACGGCAATCTGGAACAATATCGTTGTAATTCCGCGCGTGACTTCCAGAGATCTGACTCCTACCGTCGGAACGACGAAAATCTGGTCGCCCGGCTGCGGGTGAGCGCGCTTGCTCTCCACGAAGGTCCCGTCCTGTCGCAGCAACAGGATCCGTGCATCTCCTTTTCGCTGGATCATGCCGCCGGCAAGCTCGACATAGTCGGCCACGGTTGAACGACTGTCATAGGCCAAGGCTGTCGGATTTGTGACCTCACCGTGAACCATGACGATAGTGCTTCGCTCGGGAACTACAAGGACGTCGCCATCCTCCAACAGCGTTTCCATCACGCTTTCGCGGCCAGCGAGAACAACCTGCCCGCGCGGCTGTACCTGCCTCGCACGATCGATGAAACGCACGACTTGTTCCGCTTCCCGCCCACGGAGCGCCGCTTCCTCCATGGTCATCGAACGAGCTGTCAGGGCAGATCTCTCCAGCACCCGAAGTGATACTTCGAGCATCTGCTTCTGGCGTTTCGCGACTGACAGGCGAAAAAGCTGAATCGCATCAATATTAGCTTCCGGCTTCGGGCTGACGTCGGCAAGTGCTTCCTCCAGAGTTGATCCATAAGGCAATGTAAGCACTCGTGAACTGTCAATCGCCCCGTCAACGCGAACCAGAATAGTCGAAATCCTCCGGTCTGTGACAACAGAGAGTTCATCCCCGGCTCGGAGGTAAACGTCGTCCAGTTCCTCAATCGGGAAATACTCGCTGAACTGTCGCATTCCGGCCTTGTGCACGACGCTGACATGCGTCGCAGTTGGGCGAGGCTGAGCGAGTCGCAGCAGCTCTTTTGCGGAAATCTGCTCCGTTTTGAACTCGAAACCAAAACTGTTGAATACGTCGCCGGTTACACGCACAGCGTTGTGCCTGCCACTAACGACGATCGTGTCACCGTCCTGGATCTGCACCGGTTCCAGGCGACCTTCGAGCAGGAAATCGTAGAGATTGAACGATGCGCGCTCCTTGCCGCTGCGTAGCAGGCGTATGTCGATGAAGCTGCCACGCGCCGCGTCGATACCGCCGGCGCGTAACAGGAATCCCAACACGGAGTCGGCGGCTACGCCAGGGTACTGCCCCGGCGCCCTCACGAACCCCGTGACGAAAACGCGGACAGGTTGTGATGCCTCAAGACTTGCGTAGACATTGACATTGCTGCGATACACCTCGCGAAGAGCCGAGCGAATCACGTCATTCAGGTCACTGTTCTTGACACCGGAAACATGCACTGGGCCGACGTTCGGCAAAAATATGTTGCCTTGTGAATCGACGACCTGCACGTCCTGGTAGGGATACGCTCCCCACATCCTCAGGGCAATGCGGTCGCCGATCGCAAGCACATAGCCCTCATTGAATCCGACGCCGAAAGTTTGAACGACACCCGGCTGAAAAAGCTGTTCTCCAAACATTGCGTCTTCGCCGGGCGTGTATGCCGTGCCGAGTAGGTCTGCCGCATCGGTTCCCGGCTCCGTCATGGGTGGTAGATCAGTTTGCAATTTCGAGGGGGAGCGGAGCTGTGGTGGCAGAGCTAATTGCTGCTCCATCGTCTCGATTTCGTCCATTTGCGTGCGTTGCTGGAGTAATTCGTTGATGTCGTTCTGGGACTGCTGCTGTGCGATCGCGGCGTTGGCGGCTAGCAGGATCGCAACGGCCAGCCAGTTATACGCGCGTCGCAAAAAAATAGAGTGCTTCATTCCACGTGATCCTCGATCGTTGCTACGATCAGCCGCACAATTCCGTACAGCAATGTTAGCCCCATCAGCAGTGCGGCCAGCGTATAGAGCCGCCGCGGATAGGTGGCAGATTCGGGGAGAGCAGGCGATTGCACAAGTACGAGGCTTTTAAGCTTGCGCGTTGACTCGATGCGGGCCGTCTCCAGCCCGACCAGTGTGGCCTTGTATGCGTCCGATTCGAATTCGAGCTCCGCGAGCAGCTCCTGATACTCGCCAACTATCACACTAAGACTCTCGCCGTCCACGTTCGTAACACTGCCGCGCCGCTCATCCTCGAGTTGCTCACGAATACCCGCGATTTGAGCCTGGAGAGCAATTATTTGCGGCGCGTCATCATTGAGATAAGTCTGAAGTCCCTTCAATTCCGCCCCTTGCCTCGCCATCATTGCCTGTAGTTCCGCCGTCAGTCCGGCATTGGCGGCCGCCTGCGCGCTCGGGTCCAGTATGCTGTACTTCACCTGAAACTCTAGGATTTGCTTCCTGACGACATCAAGTTCGGCCCGCGCATTCTTGAGTTCCGATTCGGCATACGCCATCTGATCGCGCGCCAGCCGATGCGAGCTCTCATTGATAAACTGCTCGCTGATCGCGACAACTTCCTTGTTGACTGCCTGAGCGATTCTGGGCGTGAACCCCTGTGTCCGAATCGTCAGAAGGCCGGAAGAATCGTCAACTTCGACCTCAACGAGACTGCGGTAATACTCTAGAAAATCTTCCTGCGAAGCGTCCTGAGACATGCGCAAGACAAAGTCGAGCTTTGGAGTACCAAAAGCCTGCCGCAAATCCAGTTTTGCGTCGAGCTGACGCAACATGTCCATAGAAAGGATATGAGCCTGCAGCATGTACTGGTCTTCGCGCGACGCCATGGAACTGCCAAACATCGAGGAGAGCGTATCTACGCCAGTCGGTATGCTCATGGCGACGCCTTCCTGACGCACGATGACGACGGATTCGGAAACATAGCGATCCGCCGCGAATACGATCAAGTAAACCGCAGTTGCCAACCACGGCGCCACAATTACGAGGAGACGAAGTTTGCCGGGCCCCAGTGCGTGCAGCACGTTTTTCAAACCTCACCTCCGATGTTGCGGTAAGCAGCAATGCCCTTCTCGACATCTTGGTACGTGGTCGCTTTCCCTCCGTCTAGGTGAATAACGACATCGCACATCCGTCGTATAAACTTCATATTGTGCGAAACGAGAACAATCTTCGATCTTTGCAGCCGCTCGCTGAACACCTGCTGGCTCTTCCTCTTGAATACGGCGTCGCCGACGGCCATCACTTCATCGATCAGGTAATAGTCGAAGTCGAATGCCATGCTTGTGCCGAACGCGAGTCTTGCCTGCATGCCCGAGGAGTACATCGATACAGGCTGGTCGAAGTAATCGCCGAGTTCCGCGAACTCCTGCACATAGCGAATTTTTTCCTGCATACCGGGGCCACGTAGCCCCTGAATCCGGCAAACAAACTTGACATTGTCACGTCCGGACAGGTTTTTTTGCATACCTCCCTTGAGCCCGACCGGCCACGAGAGCCTTCCTTTCGTAATTATGTTCCCCGAGTCCGGCAGATCGACGGCGCTCAACAGTCGCATCAGCGTCGATTTACCCGCGCCGTTCCGGCCGATAAGCCCCACATTAGCACCATCCGGAATATCGAACGACAGGTCGCGGAAAACCACAAACCGCCCCTTGAGCGTCATGTAGGACTTCGTGACCCGTTCGAGGCATATCACATTGTCACCGTATTGAGGTAGCGGAGCCGGTAAAGCATCAAACCAATCACTGTCGAAACGAGTGCAAGCGCGACAAGATAAGAGAGGCTAAGGTATTTCATCGGCTCATAACCGGAAAGCGCCGTGGCACGCGATAGCTCGACGAGGTGCAGTACCGGATTGATCGCCATCCATCGCACCATTTCATCCGGAAATCGGGTCACCGGAAACAGCACACCGGATATAAAGTAGAGTGGCATGAACATGACCGTAATGATCGGCCGTGCGTCTGGAATAAGGCTCGCGATCGCAGCCAGCACTAGACCTAATCCAAATGCGAGCATGACTGTAAGACCGAGTAGTGCAGCGAGTTCCAGCGGCTGTGCCGGAAGTACGTCGTAGCCGAACAGCGCAAGGCCTGTAAGTACGATAGCGAATACTACAGCCTGAATCACCGCATAGGCCATCGCGTTGGCGACGAATACGTCTATCAGAAGAACCTGCCGGTACGACAAAAGTCTTTGTGATGTGTTGACACCGTTGACAATCTGCAAGCAGATCGCCTTGAAAAGTAGAAACGGCAAGAAGCCATACACAAGGAACACCGGGTACTCGACACCTGGCACGAATCGGATCCTTATGAATCCAAAGATCGTTACCGGCACCAGTAGGTGTGCGATCGGCTCAACCAGAACCCAGATGAACCCACCACGGCTCTTGCCGAAACGTGACGATAGTTCGCGCAGCAGCAACGCGTAAATGACGTCCCGCTGAATTTTGAATGCAGAGCGTGTCGCGGTAGGAGACATGATGGTCAGGGCTTATACTACAGTCTGGCTTGCAAGCATAACGATGGGGTTCCGGTCATGGAGTGGCCGCCGGTCAGGCGACGGAGTGCATTCGGCTGGAGAATTCCCGATCTGACAATTGCCTGGGGATCAGCGAGCCGCAAGTTCAACGTCAACTACTGCCTTCTGCATACGCGAATAGGCGGTAATATCGAAGACGCTGGACTAATTCTCAATTGTCGGCCATCGTGATCCTCACGCAAGGTACGAGTCCACATTTGACCGGCAAAAAGGAGGTGCTCAAACCCCTGTCGGTAACAGGCAGTATTGTGGCCCTTCGATTGCAGTTTCACAATACCCTTTTGAGTTCATCCTGAAACCGTTATACTCCGGCCACATTTGCACTCCGGCGACCATTCTCAATTCAGCCAAGCTCAATGATCAAGCACCCACTAATGTCGATGGAAACCTCGTGTACCTGATCGGACCGGCGGCAGCAAGCTTTTGGCTCTGCCTCCTTGCGATGTTAGCTCTGCGTCCTGTTGCTATCGCGGTGAACCTGATCGATCGGCCTGGTGGCAGAAAACGGCATGAGGGCGAGGTGCCGGTCGTCGGCGGAATCGGCATGCTTCTCGGCATGGTACTGGGAATGGGATTACTGCCCGACCCAGATTTGACAACCAATGCATTGCTCGCCGCGTGTGCGATTCTGGTTACGGTAGGGTTAGTCGACGATCGATTCGGCACGTCACCCTGGACGCGTTTGTCGGTGCAGACCGCCGCGTCGCTCATTCTTGTTTTGGGCGCAGGAATCACTGTCGACACGCTCGGCGAACCATGGGGTAAGCCGATATTGCTGGAGGGCATGCCTTCTTACGTATTCACTGTTATCAGCATGATTGCTGCGGTAAACGCGTTCAACATGCTCGATGGCATGGACGGTCTGGCGGGTGCGCTCGCGATGGTTGCGCTGGCTGCTCTCGCATTTCTTGCAAGTCAGGGCGGAAACGCCATTGCTTTGTCGATCAGCGCAGTCTTGATGGGCGCAATCATGGCTTTTCTATTGTCGAACTTGCCGTTCGAATTCAATCGGAACGTTCGTTGTTTTATGGGCGACTCCGGCAGCACCATGCTCGGGATTTCGGTCGCGTGGATCTGCATTGCGGTATCGCAAGGTTCGGCCCCGGCCGCCAAGCCGGTAACAATGCTCTGGGTCGTTGCCATTCCATTGTATGACTTGTGTTGGACCGTGATTCGCAGATCGATTCACGGCATTCCGCCGTTCAGGTCGGACCACGGGCATTTTCACCATTTGGTGTTGCAAGCCGGCTTTCGCGTGAGGGGGGCGTTCTTCCTGCTCGTTTTGCTCGCCTTGCTTCTGGCTGCGTTCGGCATCACCCTAGACCGCGCCGGGGTTTCCGATGCCTGGTCACTGGCTTTGCTCGTAATCGCCGGCGTTCTGATAGTGAGACTGCTGTACTCTCCCAATCTCATCTGGAAGCTCGTCCCGCGAGCGTTTCGGAACGCCAGGCCTGCTGTTTCCGATTGAGAAAGACCTGTTACTGCACGAAACATGACTCGATAGTCGGTCTGGACATCGGGCGCAGGTCGATTCACCTGTTGCTCCACCTGATGAATCCGGTAACGTCCGAAGAATCCGTACCGCTCGCCTTGTCATCCAGGTAGTTATAGCCAATACCCACATAAAACCGTCCGATGCGAGTCGTGCGGTCATGACTGACCTGAATATCGATCCGGTCTTGCGGCGTCGCGGAAAGCGAGTGGCGCGGGTTCGGCGTGCCTTCGCGATTGATTTCCATGTGTCGCAAGATGATGTTCCACGTATGACCGGCGGATTGCACCAATGTTGAGCCCAGAGAGTAGGAGCGCCCGTCCCCGTCCGTGCCATGCCCGAGGACCCTGCTATTGTAACGATACCCCGTCTGGTAGATATGGTGCTCATAGACACAATTCGGAACTCGTTCGGAGAACCCGGCACCTCCTTTCGCGCAACTGCTTTCCGACCACTCGAGATGCGTTCTGTGGCTCAGTCCTGCGATCGTTCCCCAGTACTCGA
>Ga0070727_10001526_pt1 | contig 24411 bp, 21 predicted proteins | sample tdAd472_FD_66722 | JGI IMG/M metagenome (GOLD analysis project Ga0070727, IMG submission 66722) | Marine sediment microbial communities from the Atlantic coast under amendment with organic carbon and nitrate - tdAd47.2 | ecosystem: Environmental > Aquatic > Marine > Coastal > Sediment | place...
GGGCCGGTCGCGGGAATGGATGTCACGGTCGTCGGGCTGGCAAGCCCGGTCTCTGCACCCGTCAGCACGACATGCGCTTGCTCGAGCGCCGTCCATGCCCCGCCCAGCGTTGTGAGGGACGCCGTGCCAGCCACGGGCGATATCGCAACCGGCGTCCTGCCTGTCGGTTCGAGGACCAGATGCAGGCCGGGCTTTAAGTTCCCGACGGTTGGCAGGGACATCGTCCCCGTGCCGGCCTGGATGATGGACGGACCCGTGGGCGATGAGGAAATCACACGCCCGGAAGTCGCGCTCTTTGCCAGCGTTGTTGGGTCGGGCTTCGCCGCGGATAGCGCGATGACGCGGGCCTCGATGGTCGGGTTGCGCGTCCCTTGCCCATCGGTGGGGACGGGACGAATCTGAACGACATCTCCCACCCGAATCGGGGCGACCGACGTCTGCGTGTTCTGGGTGCCGGCAGCCTTGCCGTGACGGCCGGTGGCGCCATCGATGAGCGTGAGCTCCGTCGGTACACCGGCGCGGGTGATCTGGAGTTGCAGGACGGCACCGCGGACCGGGTTCGCATCCAGGTCCAGCGCGAGCTGTCCGAAGCGGGTCTCGACCAGAACCTTTCCATCGGCTGTGCGTCCGATGGCGACGGCGCGAACCATTTGCCCGTTCGAAAGCGCGGACAATGCGGGCGGTGGATTGGGAAGCAGGATTGTCGAACCGGATCCGGCACCCCCGGTTCCGCCGCCGGCCGACGCCGTGGACGCAACATGACCCCCGACGGGCGATGAAGGTGACGCGGAAGTGACCGACTGGCTCATGGCGATCCGATGCTAGAAAAAGCGCCGGAGGCTCTTCGCAATTTTCTCGACATCCGCTGCGGCCGCGGCCGTCGGATGACGGGTCATCATCAGGGTTTGATTGCGGATGGTCTCGGTGACCAGGCGGTCGATCCGGATGATCCCTGCGAGGGGCGGCTGGCTCCCGAGAAACTTTTCGCAGGCCTTCGCGAGAGTTTGATATACGCGCTCGCCTTCCGCTGCACTCGCGGCCTGGTTCACGACAATGCGCATATCTTTTTCCGGTTCGCGCATCTTCATCAGCTTCACGAAGGCATAGGCATCCGTCAGCGCTGTCGGCTCTGCCGTGGTGACCACCAATATGGTGTCTGCGGTGGCGGCCAGGGAGCGAACCATGTTGTCCACGCCGGCGCCGAGATCCAGGATCACACGATCGTAGCCCTCACTGACGATATCGAGATCGGCGAACAGACGGTCCATGCGCCCCTGCGGGAGGTTCGCCAGCGTGGCGGTGCCCGAGCTCCCCGCGATGACATCCAGATTCTCGGCAACGTTGGCGGTCACCGCGTCCTCAATGCGCGCGCGTCCGGCCATCACCTCCGACAAATCCGTCGTGGGCGCGATGCCGAGCTGCACATCGACGTTGGCGAGCCCCAGATCACCGTCAAACAGGAGCGTGCGGCGACCCTTCAGAGCAAAATTATGTGCCAGCGTGGACGAAAACCATGTCTTGCCGACACCGCCTTTGCCCGACGCGACCGCAATTCGGCGGCCATTGACCCGGGGTGCCGTGGATTGCGCGGCGGTGGATTCCTGATGCACGCCAACTTCGGTCATGTCGCCGAAATCCTTTCTGCGGCCAAGCGCGCGTTCTCCGCCTCGGCCTCCTCGTGAAGTAACAACGCCGGCAGCATCAACCGCGCCAGCGCGACGGGATTTAGTGTGCCGAGGCCGCCGCCGTTCTGCCCCAGAATTTCAGGCGATACGGAGACGTCCGAAAAGGCCAGGCCGCTTTCATATGCGGCCTCGAGCAGGCTGCCGAGACGCCGGGTCATGTCGACCCGGGTGACGATCATCCGCTTGCATTTGAGATGGTGGAACGCGTGGGCGGTTTCGATCGCATCGACACGATCAATGCCGGCGGGCATGACCAGGATGGGCTCGACGTCCGCCGCTTCAATAAATCCGGCGAGATAATCGGCGTCTACGGCATCGAACGGATTGATGCCCGTGCTGTCGATGATCGAGACGTCGCCCGTGCTGCCGGCGACCAACGCAGCCAACTCCCGGGGATCGTGCGCCGCCCGCATGCCGATGCCGAGAGCTTCCGCGAGGGCATTCAGATGGTCGATGCCGCCGGTTTTGAGCGTATCGATCGAAAACAGGCGGACGCCGTTCCCGGCGCGCGATGCGCGTGCAGCCATCTTTGCCGCCGTAACGGTTTTGCCGGATCCCGGTGGGCCGATCAGCAATGTCGCGCGTTTGAGGCCGGTATCGGTGACCACGCGGCCGCCAAGTTTGCCGAGTGGCTGGAAGTCGAACACCGTATCCAGCGCGGCGGCAAGCGCGAGGGCCGGGGCGATCGGCTTGGTTACGAAGGAGGCTGTCTCCAGCAGGCGTGTTGCCAGATCTCCTGTGAGTCCATTGTCCGCCAGCGCGGCACGCAGCGCCGGGATGGGGTCATCGACCGGCTGCCCGTTGAATTGCTTTTTGTCGAGGACGAGCGACTTGGGGTCGGTCTCCTTGTCCGGGATCGCGGCGGTCACGCGAACAGCCTTGCCTTGTTTGACGCGGTCGGTGGAGACGATCAGTGCATCTTCGCCGAATGTCTCACGGACCTTCTTGATCGCGTCCTGCAGGGAGCTGGCCTCGAAGCTTTTCAAACGCATTGCGTATCGCTCCTAGACCGCCCCGAGGGTCCGGATGCGGACTTTGGGGTGGACTTCATTCTGAGACAGGATTGTCGTTTGCGGGCGGAAGCGCTCCACCACCGAGCGGACAAACGGCCGCACGCCGGGGCTGGTCAGCAGGATCGGGGCCGCGCCTTCCAGGGAGAACCGGTCGAATTCCTGGCGCACGATGGTGATGAACTCCTGGAGTTTGGACGGTGCCATGGCCAGGTGGATGTCGTCACCGTCACCGATCAGAGACTCCGAGAATGCCTGTTCCCAGTCCGGCGACAGGGTCACGATGGGGAGGAAGCCGTCGCCGTTCGTGTGATTGTCGCTGAGCTGGCGGGCCAGGCGCGAGCGGACATGCTCGGTGATGGCGGTCACGTTGCGGGTCGCGACGCAGGCCTCATTGATCGCTTCCAGGATAGTCGCCAGATCGCGGATCGACACGCGTTCGGTCAGCAGATTCTGCAGGACGCGCTGGATGCCGCCGACGGTGATCTGGTTCGGGACCAGGTCCTCGATCAGCTTCTGGTGGTCCTTGTCGAGCTCGTCGAGGAGGCGCTGGGTTTCGCTGAAGGACAGCATTTCGGACATGCTGTCCTTGACCACTTCGGTCAGGTGCGTGGTGATTACGGTCGGCGGATCGACCACGGTGTATCCGCGGAAAAGCGCCTCTTCCTTATGTCCCTCGGAGACCCACATGGCCGGGAGCCCGAAGGTCGGCTCGACGGTGTCTTCGCCCGGCAGGGAGATCGGTTCGCCGCGCGGATCCATCGTCAGCATCATGTTGGGGCGCACATCACCACGCCCGGCTGCGATTTCCTTGACCCGAACGACATAGGCGTTGGGCCCGAGCTGCATATTGTCCTGGATGCGGACGGCGGGAAGAATGAAACCCATTTCCGAGGCGAGTTGACGGCGCAGCGCCTTGATCTGGTCGGTCAGGCGCTGGCCTTTCTCCGAGTTGATCATCGACAACAGGCCATAGCCCAACTCGAGCCGGATTTGATCGATCTGCAATGCCGTCGAAATCGGCTCTTCCGCGACCGGAATGGCGGCAGCCTCCGCCGCCTCGGCATCCACGACATCTTGCGCTTCGGCCTGATTTCGCTTCATCAATGCCCAGGCACCCGCGCCGGTCGCGCCGGCAAGCGCAAGGAACGGCAGGGCGGGGATGCCCGGCAGGAGCGACAGGCAGACCATCAGGAAAGAGCTGACGCCGAGCGCGCTGGGATAGCCCGAAAGCTGGCCGAACACGGCCTTGTCCGCGCTGCCGCTGACCCCGGCCTTGGTGACGACCATGCCGGCCGCGACCGAGACGATGAGCGCCGGGATCTGGCTGACGAGCCCATCACCGACCGTCAACAGCGTGTAGGTGTCGGCCGCCTCGGCGAAGGACAAACCCTGTTGGCCGACACCAATGATGATGCCGGCAACGACGTTGATGAAGGTGATCATCAGGCCGGCGATCGCGTCGCCACGGACGAATTTCGCGGCACCGTCCATGGCGCCGAAGAAACTCGATTCTTCCTCCAGCGTCCGGCGCCGGGTTCGCGCATCGTCTTCGCTGATCAGGCCGGCCGACAAATCGGCATCGATCGCCATCTGTTTGCCGGGCAGCGCATCCAGGCTGAAGCGTGCCGCGACCTCCGCGATCCGGCCGGAGCCCTTGGTGATGACGATGAAGTTCACGATGATGAGAATCGCGAAAACGATTATCCCGATCACGAAATTGCCGCTCATCACGAAGTTGCCGAACGCTTCGATCACACCGCCGGCGGCGGCTGTTCCTTCATGGCCGTGGCCGAGAATCAACCGCGTGGACGCCAGATTCAGGGACAGGCGCAACATGGTTGCGATCAGAAGAATCGTTGGAAAGGAACTGAATTCCAGCGGTGTGCGGATGAACAGCGCGGTCATCAGGATCAGCACCGCGAAGGTGATCGAAATGGCAAGGCTCATATCGAGCATCCATTTCGGCATGGGCAGTATCAGGACCACCAGAATGGCGACGATCCCAAGCGCCAGCCCGATATCGCCGCGGCGCAGGATGGCGTGCATGATGCCGCCAAAATCGATGTTTCCGGACGCAGGGGCGGCCGCGTCGATCGTGTTCCCGTCGCCAACGGGCATCGGCTGTGCGAGCCCCGGTTCGCCCGACCCACCGGAACCGCCGGTGCCACCGGACACGGGTGCAGCGGGGGCGGGCGCCGTCAGCGCGTTGGTGGAGAGATCACTCATGCGGGTTCATCGTTGCGTTTGTCGGCGCGCGACGGCGTTAAGCGACGGCGCTTTCGCCGGGCATGGGAACGTTGGTGCCTTGCTCGGTATAGAGCTTGAGCTTGTTGCGCAGGGTGCGGATCGAGATGCCCAGAATGTTGGCGGCATGGGTGCGATTGCCCAATGTGTGGCTCAGCGTATCGAGGATAAGCTCGCGCTCGACTTCGGCGACGGTGCGGCCAACCAGAGCCTCGGTGCCGGCTTCGTCCAGAAGTCCGTCATTGGCGCCGGCCTCGGCCGTTCCGTGCCCGTTGGGGGTATTCGTCAGCTGGATGGCTTCGGGGCCGATCTGATCACCCGATGCGAGGAGGACGGCGCGGTGCATGGCATTTTCGAGTTCGCGCACATTTCCACGCCAATGATGCTGGCGCAGCAGGGCCAGGGCCGCATCGGACACCGGCAGCAACGGCACGGCGTTGGCCTCGGCATATTTGTGGGCGAAATGGTCCGCCAGCAGTGCGATATCTTCGGGGCGTTCACGCAGTGGCGGCAGCGTGAGGTTCATGACGTTCAGGCGGAAGTACAAATCTTCGCGGAACTTGCCTTCGGCGGCTTCCGTGGCCAGATCGCGGTTCGAGGTTGCGATCAGCCGGATGTCGACCTTGATCGAATCGTTGCTGCCGACGCGTGAGATTTCGCGTTCCTGAATGGCGCGCAAGAGCTTGGCCTGGAGCCGGATGTCCATTTCCGAGATTTCGTCGAGCAGCAGGGTGCCGCCGTCGGCTTCCTCAAAGCGGCCAATGCGGCGCGCCACCGCGCCGGTAAAGGCGCCTTTCTCATGTCCAAACAGTTCCGATTCCAGGAGATTTTCCGGGATCGCGGCGCAGTTGACCGACACGAAATTCGCGTTGGCGCGTTTCGATTTTCGGTGAATGTGGCGGGCCATCAATTCCTTGCCCGTGCCGGATTCTCCGAGGATCAGGATCGATGCCTCCGACGGCGCCACTTTCTCGGCCAGTGTGATGACGTCGGCGGTGGCAGGGTCGCGGAAAACAATTTCGTTGTCTTCCTCGACCACGGCCTCCAGCACGGCGGCGATCAGTTCCGGGTCCGGCGGCAGGGGGATGTACTCCTTGGCGCCGGCCTTGATGGCGGCAACGGCGGCTTCGGCATTGTTGTGGAAGCCACAGGCCACGACCGGAATGCTGATCCGCTCCGTCGCCAGGCTTGTCACCAGATTGGCGATATCCAGTTCGATATCCACCATCACCAGTTCCGCGCCGTAGCCCGCCCGGATCGTGTTCATGCCGGTCTCGATATCGTCGACCTGCGTGACCTTCGCCCCGCGTGCGATGGCGATCTTGCTCGCTTGGGTGATGTGACCTTCAAGGCTACCGATGATTAACAGACGCATATGACTTCTCCAGTCCGGATAGAAAGGGTCCGGTCGTTTATCCGAAGTATGAAATTCGTTTGGCCGGCGGCAGGATTGTGTTCAGCAATACTTCCAGCCGGCGGGGGTGTTCCTGGCGGGCGATCGACGTAATCGCCAGCAGGTAGATTTCGTTGAGCAGCGCTTCCTCGTCGGATTTGCGCTCGAGTTTTGCGGCAAGCGGCCCGAAGACCATGCTTCCGAGCACGGCGCCGTAAAATGTTGTGAGCAGGGCGACCGCCATTGCGGGGCCGATCGCCGCCGGGTCATCCAGGTTGCCGAGCATCTGAACCAGACCGACCAGCGTGCCGATCAATCCCATGGCCGGCGCGACCTCTGCCGCGCGGCGCAGAATGTCCGCGCCTTTGCTGTGGCGTTCGGCGATGGCGTACATCTCGGTGCGCATCACCTGTTCGGCCTCGCCCGCGGGCGTGCCGTCGATCACCAGGCCCAGGCCCCGGCCGAGGAAAGGATCACCCCGGCCCTCATCAAGGTAGTTCTGCAGCGACAAAACGCCGTCCTTGCGGGCGCGTTCGGCCAGTTGAAGCGATCCAAGCGCGGTTTCCGCCGGGTCACGCGAGACGTTCAAGATGCTTTTCGCCACCACGCGTTGGGACCGCAGAATGTCCGTCAGGTTGAAGCTTATGCTGGTGACGGCAATGGTGCCGAGAAACACGATGAGCAAGGCCGGCACATCGAGGAAGCCACCGATCGAGCCGCTCATGAACATCGCCCCGATGATCAGTGCCAGGCCGCCCGACAAACCCGCGACCGTCGCGATATCGATACCGCGCGACCGGCGCACCTCGACCAGTGGCGCGTCGCCTTCGGAGCCGTTTCGGCTGCGGTTTCGGTCGGCCGAACTGGCCGAAACAGGGGCGGTGGTTTCGCTCATATCGCGCTCAATCGGACTTGATGATTTCCGTCATGGTTACGCCGAGGCGTTCGTTGACCACGACCACCTCGCCGCGGGCCACCAGGCGGTTGTTGACGTAGATATCGATGGCCTCGCCAACCTTTCGGTCGAGCTCGACCACCGCGCCGCGTCCCAGTTTCAGGAGTTGGCTGACTTGCATCTGCGATGTGCCAAGAACGGCCGCGATCTGGACCGGAATGTCGTACACCGCGCCGAGGCCGGCGGCGTTTACTTCCAGATCTTCGTCGTCGGCTGGCAACACCTCCTGACCCGCGTCGAACGGTTCAAGGTCACTGGCATCCAGCATTGGTTCTGCCGTGGCCACCTCTGGCGGCGCCTGAGCTTCGGAATCCAGATCGGAAAGTTCAAGATTTTCTGTTTCATCCATGCCCGCTCTCCTGGTTCGCGGTGTCGTTATCAAAGTCGGTGGTCGGTTGCGTAGACGCGGCAACATGCGCGTCCGGCAGGTCGTTGGGGGTCTCGACCGAGTGCTCGGCGAGGACATCGAGATCGTCGAGTGGCGAGGTTGTTTCGGGTTGGGTGCGCGCGTCGGTGAGAGCGGCGACGGCGGTGTTCAGCTCCGACCAGAGCCGGTCGAGCTTTCGTTCTGCGCCGCCATCGGCCCAAAGCAGGCTGCAATCACCGTCGGCGAGTTCGTCGTCGCCCAGCAGGACAAGAGATCCCTGAAAAGCACCGGCCATCCTCTCGAAACGGGCCTGCAGATCTTCCACCTTGCCGTCGGCGACCCGCACCACCAGGCGCGGTTCGTCCTGCATCTCGGTGATCGTGCGTACAATCAGGCCTTCGATCTCGGTCATGGCGTTTTGGGACGACAGTGTTGGCAGAATTTTGCGGCAGATGGTGAGGGCGAGTTCTCCCGCCTGTTGCGCCGCATCGTCGAGCTCCGCTGCGCGCTGGCTGCAAAGTGTCTGCGCGGTTTCGCCGAGTTGCGAGAGCAGCACGGAAATTTCATGTTCGTCCGCGGCCTGTTGTTCGGCTTGCATGGCCGCACGGCCTTCTTCGATACCCTGCGCGCGTGCCTGCGCAAGGTCGTCATCGGTGTAGATGGCGGCCCGCTTGCGCATCTCATCGGGTTGCGCAAAGTCGTTTTCGAAGAGAAATTTCTGTCCCGCCGCCATGCTCTAGTACACCAGCTCGTCTTCTTCTTTGGTGTCGGTAATCATGATCTCGCCCTTGTCGGCGAGCTCCTTCGCGGCGTTGACGATTTCGACCTGTGCGTCGTCCACGTCGCGCAAGCGGACGGGACCCATGGCCTCCATATCCTCGCGAAGAATCTTGCCGGCGCGCTCGGACATATTCGAGAAGAACAGATCGCGGATCGCTTCCGAGGAGCCCTTCATCGCCATGGCGAGCTTGTCTTTCTCGACCTCGCGCAACAATGTCTGCACGCCAGAGGCTTCGAGGTTCAACAGGTCCTCGAAGGTGAACATCAACGCCTTGATTTTCTCAGCGGCGTCCTTGTTGCGGTCTTCCAGGGATGTCAGGAACTGCGCCTCGGTCTGGCGATCGAGACTGTTGAAAATCTCCGCCATCATTTCGTGGGAATCGCGGCGCTGCGCGCGGGCCAGGTTCGACATAAACTCGGTGCGCAGGGTGCGTTCGACGTCGTCCAGAATTTCCTTCTGGACGGATTCCATGTTGAGCATCCGCATCACCACTTCCATGGCGAAGGATTCGGGCAGCGTTGCCAGGACCTTGGCGGCGTGCTCGGAGCGGATCTTCGACAAGATCACCGCGACCGTCTGCGGGTATTCGTTCTTCAGATAATTGGCGAGCACCTGCTCGTTCACATTCGCCAGCTTGTCCCACATGGTCCGGCCGGCCGGGCCACGGATCTCCTCCATGATGCCTTTGACCCGCTCATCGGGGAGCACCTTGGCGAGCAGGCGCTCGGTGCTGTTCATCGAGCCTGTGAGTGACCCTGTCGACGACATCTGGTCGACGAACTCGTGGAAAATCTTCTCGACGATCTTGGAGTCGATCGTGCCGAGATTGGCCATCGACTGGGATACTTCGCGAATTTCCTCGTCATCCATCAGGCCGAAGAGGCGCGAGGCACCTTCTTCGCCGACGGCAAGCATCATGATCGCTGCCTTCTCGGCACCGTTGATTGCTCTGATGTCTTCGCGCAGACGTCCGGCCATCGTGACTTGCTCCTAGGCTTCCTGGTACATCCAGCCGCGCATGATCGCGATCGTCTCGTCGGGATGTTTCTCGACGATCTGATTGATCTGCGACAGCGACGATTTCTTCACCTTGCCGTCCACCTGAGCGATGTCGATTTCCGGATCGTCATCGTCGTCGATCTCACGTGGCATGGTTTCCAGCTCACCGCCCATTTCCAGCGCCTCATAGTCACCGGACGGGGCTGGGAGTTGCATCTGTTGGGCACCCGCCGGCAGCATCGCTGTCGATTCGCCGACGGCGTTCGCGGTCGCCGCGACATCAAAGGCGCGGGTCAGGAGCGGACGCACGACGAGCAGCAGGACAAGCACGGAGACGATGCCCAGCACCAGCATTTCTGCCAGGCGGAACAGGTCGCCTTTGTTGAAGCCGAGCAGGCCGGCCTCGGCAGGGACCTCGTCGCCAATGTCAGGGGCGACGAACTGCTGGTTGATCACCTGAACCACGTCACCGCGTTCTTCGTTAAAGCCGATCGCGGACCGGACGAGCGCCATGTAGCTCTGCAGATCCTCGGCCGAACGCGGGGAATAATTCCCTTCCGCGTCATAGGTGCCGTCAACAAGAACCGCGACGCTGATCCGGTTCACTTGGCCGGATTCGCGGACCAGGGTCGTCACCTTGCGGGAGATCTCGAAATTGACGGTTTCCTCGGCGCGGCGCGAATTGTTTGTGCTGCGATTGTTGTCGCCTGCGCCGTCGATACTTCCGGCGTTGGGCAGATTGTTCGTGATCGAGACGGAGTCGTTGTTCTGGCCCTCGCTGGTGGCGTCTTCCTGTTCAACCGACTGGGTTGAGCGCACGACCTGGCCGTCAGGATCGTAGGATTCGTCGGTGGTCGTAACGCGGTCGAAATCGATTTCAGCGGACACCTCAGCGCGCACACCACCAAACCCGATGGTGCTTTCGAGGAGTTTTTCAATCGACCGCGCGAGACGTGACTCATAGCGCTGGCGCGCCTCCTCGCCATTGGCACCGGACAGGCCGTCGTCGTTCGATCCTCCGCCGCGCGCATGCAGGCGCCCGGTGTGATCGACGACGGAAATCTGATCTGTGGTCAGCCCTGGTACGGCGGATGCGACGAGGTTCTGGACTGCGGCAACCTGGCTCGCCTGGATCGAGGATCCGCGCAACCTCAGGACCACCGATGCGGTCGGCTGTTGCCGATCGCGGGTGAACAGCTCACGGCGCGGCAAGACGAGATGCACGCGCGCCGTTTGCACCTGGGCAAGCGCACTGATGGTGCGGGCCAGTTCGCCCTCAAGTGCGCGAACATGGTTGATTCGTTGAACAAAATTTGTCGTGCCAATGGCGTCCGATTGATCAAACAACTCGTAGCCGACGGATCCGCCGTTGGGCAGACCATCCGCAGCCATCGTCAGACGTAGGCGGGCGACGGCGTCTGCCGGGACATAGATTTGAGTACCGTTGCCGCGAATTTCGAAGGGGATGTTGTCGCCTTCGAGGCGCTGCGTGATGGCACCCGCATCTTCGACCGCGAGATCGCCGAACAGGAGCGACATCTCGGTGCTGCCGAGGCGCGAGGACATGAACATGAAGAAGGCGATCAGGCCGACGGCAACGAAGCCCATAATCGCGAGTCGGGCCGGACCCAACTGTCGTAGCATTTGCTGAAACGCGTTCACCCTGGAGACCGTCCCTGATTAACCAAAAAACGTTCCGCGGAAGTGGCGGGAACAGGGACAATTTATGGCTGCTGGATGAAGAAGCAGTTAACAGGCGGCAAGAATTGCCGCCCCGCTGGGAAAAGATTTCCCAGTGCGTATTTCGCATCGCTGCGCCGGGCCGGCGCGGTGCTGAAATCGAATCCGCCGCGACGACTATTCGCCGCGTCGGATCGATCTACCGATAGTCCTGGAGTCGGGTAACTCGCAGCGCACGCACGCCATGCTCGTCGATCAGCCGCTGCCATGAGAGGAACTCTTCGACTGTCAGGTCGTATCGTTCGCATGCCTGTTCAAGCGTCAGGAGTCCATCGCGTACACCGTTGACGACGGCGGCCTTGCGGCGGATGACCCAGCGCTTTGTATTGGGCGGGGGCAGTTCTTCGAGGATGGCGAGACGGCGCTTCGCGACCGTATCGAGAGAGGACATTTCGGCGTCCTGCCGGGTGTAAAATTGACTGTCCATAGTGCAACCACTTCTTCCTGATTGTGGTCTGAGGAAGGTAGCGTTCCCGGGTTTAAGGAAAGACTAAATGACGGATTTTATATAGTTGGATTTTAGCTATCTGCCGTTATCCAGTTGCGGTTATGGCCCCGACGTTCCCTGCCACGTTGGAAACATCGGGGCCACCGCGTCACCCGCGAGGCCTAACGCTTGATTCGCACCAGCTCTTCAAGCATCTGATCCGCCGTCGTGATGATTCGACTTGAGGCGGAGTAGGCGCGTTGGGTGATAATCATGTTGGTGAATTCCTCACCGAGATCGACGGTCGAGGCTTCCAGGCTGGCCGGAGATATCTTGCCCGCCGATGCCGTGCCCGCCGGGTTGAGGAACACGTTGCCAGCGGTGACCGTGTGCGACCATGCGTTTCCGCTTTGCGCCTGCAGCGCATTCGGGTTGGCGAAGGTCGCGACGGGCAGTTTGTAGATCGCCCGTGTGCCGCCATTGTCGAACAGGGCATTGACGCTGCCGGCCTCATCCACTTCGATGGACTGGAAACGGCCGAACGTGACGCCGTTCTGGTTGATCGACGTAATCGAATAGTTCGATGCGAACTGCGTGATCCCGTCGGCCTGGTTGGCTGTGCCCAGATTGAAGGTGATGCCGCTGGTGGCAGCGGCTGTCGTCCAGTCGGCCGTCGGGACCGCAAGGGCTGTCGGCGAATAGCTCGCGGGCGTACCGTCACCGTTGAAGACGACCGTATCGAGGGTCAGCGGCATTGAGGCGAGGGTCGCACCCTGCAGGGACGCGGCGCCATTGTCGGCCCGTGTGATGCCCGTCGCGTCCAGACGCCAGGTCGGCGGCGCCGCCACGGTCTTGGTCCATTCGAGCGCAACGTTATGGCCGACGCCGAGCGAGTCATAGACGAGCACCGTCAGGTTCTGAGTGTCGCTCACCGCCGCGGTGGCGGGCAGGTTAAGGGCCAGCGTGACGTTCGAGGTGGGTGTTGCGGTGCCCGACAGACTCGTGACCTGGATGGATTGCAGGTTGGTCAGGCTCGTTGGGTCGGGGACGCTGCCGTCATCGACACCATTCTGATCGACGTCATAGGCCCCGTCGGGAAGGGTGGGCCAGCCGAGCAGATACTGCCCGGTGTTGTTGACCAGATATCCGTTCGCATCGACCGAGAACTGCCCGGCGCGGGAATATAGATAGGTCCCGTTTACGGGGGTCGAGCTGGAATTGACCACGAAGAACCCGCGGCCGGAGACGGCCAGATCGGTCGGGTTCTGGGAGGCCTGCAAGAGACCCTGACGGTCGACCATCTGGAACGGATTGGACTGCACCCCGCCCGGTGCGTAGCGGTTCAACGACGCGGCGTTGGTAACCAGGGTCGAGAACCGGGCCTGGGTGTGCTTGTAGCCAATCGTGTTCAGATTGGAGATGTTGTCGGAGATCATGCCCATTGCCTGACTGTTGGCATTGAGGCCTGAAACGCCCGAGAACATCGCGCCATAGATACTCATATTTGGTTCTCCCCTTCGGGTTGGAAAACGGCGGAAATGATGGCCGGCTTATTCGGCCGGGACTTCGTCGGGCGTTGACACCCCGACAATAGAACTCAGAAGTATGTCAATCGGGCCGACCTGCACGAAGGTCTGCCCCGCTTCCTGGGTCACGCCCGTGGCGGTGCCTTTCAGGAAGACGGGAACGGGATCGAGCGGGGTGCCTTCGGCATCCAGCGCGCTGACGAGAATCGAATAGACGCCATCGGCCTGCAGAACGCCCTGTTCATTCAGGCCGTCCCAGGATCCGCTTTGATGACCAGGGTCGGTCACGGCCGGGAGGGTCTTGATGATGTTGCCGTCGGCATCGAATACCGTGATTGTCGCGGCTTGAGCGCCGACCGGCATGTCGTAGGAGAAATCGGTATTGCCGTCCTGGAGATAGACGGCGGAACTCTGGGCCTCGACCTCGGTGCCGAGATAGGACAGCGCGGCCGTGGCCTCGGCGGACTGCTGCAACGCGATGACCTGTTCCAGGTTGCTGTTGGCCTTAATTTCCTGCTCAAGCTGACTGAAGCTCACGAGTTGGTTGGTGAATTCGGTCGAATCCATCGGAGACAGCGGGTCTTGATTCTGCAGCTGGACCGTCAGCATGGTCAGGAACTGATCGAAATTGTCGGACAGCGACTTCTTCGCGACATCGGAATCGGTCGGGTTTGCGCCAGAGGTGAGTGCTGCGATATCCATCGGCTTCCTTCCTAGACTTCGACGTCCAGCAGACCGTCATGGTGCCGCCGGCTGGAAAGTTCGACATCGACCAGGCCGGTGTCGTCGTCATGTTCTGCACGGTCGGAACGATCGGTTCCGTTTGTTTCATTGCCGTCAGAATCCGATGCGCTATCGGAGGCGCCGCCGGTATCCCGGCGTTCAAAGGAGAGACTGTCGGAGTTGGTTCGCAGGCCCGCTTCTTCGAGAGCGCGCTGCAGTGTCCGCGCATCGCGTTCGAGCATATCGAGGGTCTCCGGCTTCTCGGCCGTGACGATCGCTTGGACCGTTTTGTCGGGGGACAATTCGAGCTTCACCTCGACCTTGCCGAGGGCTGCGGGCGAAAGACGAATGCTGATCCGGTCGGTCCCGTTTCGTGCCGCATTCTGAATCTGCACAGACACCTGCTCGGCCGGTCGTGAACCCGGCAGGGTGAATGGGCTGCGGGTTGCTGCGGCCTTCGAGGCCGCCACATTGTTGGCGCGTTCGGCGTTCTGCTGGATCTGGGTGCTGGTATCGCCGCCATCGCCGGAACTGGCGCCGGCACTCGTCGAGGTCAGGCCGTCGGTGATCAATGCAGCCTGCGTGGTCAGCGGAGATTGATTCGCGGTGGCTGTGGGCGTCACAGCCGGCGTGTTGGCATTCTGCGGGAAGGCGGCACGGAAGGCCTGGTCCAGGCGGCCCGCCTCGGTCTTCGGTTGCGTCGCTTCGTGCGGCGTCAACATGGTTTTGGCGCCGTCCGTTCTGCCGGCGTCCGGCGTACGTGCGGTTGCTTCCGCGCCGGCACTCTCGGCCTTCGCAAGTTGAGATTTCACCGTCGCGGCATGCTGCGCATTGGCCTGTAATGCGTTTGACCGCCGATTCATGACCCGAGTTTCCGCCGGGTTGGCAGAGCCAACTGCGGTGTTACCCGCGAGCGCGGCGGCGAATTGGTCTTGCGGACGGGTCGCACCGGGAGTGTTGGCGCCGGCTTGTGCCGCCGTCGACTGCGCAGCGGACGGGCCGGCAGCTTCGGTGGTGTCGTCGCCGATCAGGGTTCCCCCGCTGTCCGGCGCGAGTTGTATGCCGGCGCGTATCGAATCTGGGTCGCTGTCGGCACGCGCCCCATCCTCATCTGTTTTCTCGCGGTCGTCATCCGCGCCGTTGTCGTCGGTGCCACTGTCAGAGTCCCGATCGGCGTCGGTGTCGTCATAAGCCGAATCTTCGTCTGCGCCGTCGTCGCGCGATGCAAGCGCGTCGAGTTCGTCATAGACTTCATCGAGCATCGGGCCTTCGGGTACGTCCGAGAAGCGGTCCGCGGAAAGTAAGTCGGCGAAAGAGCCCGCGAAGGAGTCTGATCGCGCGCCTGCGGGATTTTGGGCGCTGATGTGCCGCGAGGGCATCTCGTACTCGGTAATCGGAAAATCCATTATCGCATCCTGCGAAACTGTAGCGGCGTACCTGCCGCGGCTTGCCAATTACTCAGCAAGCCCCGGGCCAGTTTCATGGACGTCAACTAAGGGATTGATATTTAATGGATATTACATTTTCTGGACGTGTGCCGGGAGAAAAGAGAGGGCCCGTTCGTGGCAATAATTGCCGTTCAGGGGAAATCCCTGCCCCCGTTTGACCCAGCCCGACCACAGCAGGGGAAACGCAAAACGGCCGGCGAAGGCCGGCCGTTTCGAATTGGGTCTGTGCAGACGTCTAGGCGCTCATGCGCTCCAGCGCGTCGCTGTTGGCGATCGTCGTATCCATCACGGCGCCGGGGTCGGCCAGAAGGCCGGCGGCAATGTTGCGGTTGATGCTGATCAGGATGTCGAGCTTGTCGGGGTTCGGGTCCGACAGGATATCGACCGTGTGTTTGTCGATGAAATTGCACAACGTGATCACGTTGGATTTGATCTCCGGCGGCAGCGGCGATTCCTGAGAGTTGACCTCTGACTGGAAGATCGTCCACAGCCGCCAGTTCAAGCGCACGGTGTCGAGAATCTCTTTCTTGTTGTCGGGTCGGTCCTTGACCGCGGTCAGCCGTCGTGCGGCCTCAAGCAGGGCGCGACCTTCGGTTTCACGCGGGGATCCGCCTTGTTGGCCAGGCTGGCGATACTGTGCCGAGGCATGTTCATTGGACATGATTCATAATCTCCGCTTCGAGGTCGATGAGCCGATGGCATTCCTTGAGGGCGCCATACAGATCGTGATCGTCGACATGTTTTCGAATGAGTCCGGCGACTTCGCCCGTACTGGGTGCGGCGTCCTGGAATTCTTCGAGCAGGGATGCGAAATCACCGAGATGATCGGTCTCGCGATCCTGGAACATGTAGGCGCATTGCAGGGCCAGGTAGACCCGGCGGGCCGGCGTGCTGGCCGTATCCGCCGTCATGATGTCTTTCTGACGAAGAATGTGTGCCTTGTTTTCGAAGACAAGGTTGATGTCGGCCCCGTCATTCTTGATGACGGCGCCGTTGACCACAAATTTCTCGCCTTTGGCGAGCGACAATTTAAGAGGCATGACCCCTACCGGGTTAGGTGACGTTCGGACGCTACTTTCGCCCCCGGCCATTAAGGAACAGTAAAAAGGGCGGAATTTGCCGAAAATTGTTCCTACTTTCGGGTGGTCGCCGAACTTGCGGAATGGCCGGGAATTACGGAGAATTGCCGGAGTACCGGACCAAATGCATGGGCGGGAGGTTGTTTTTGCCATGGCGTATGAAAGTTTTGATCTGCAAGAAATGTCGCCGGCCTGTGGTGGGATTATCGAAGGGATCGATCTCTCCGGGGATCTGACCAATCGGCAATTCGACGAGATTCATGCGGCGTTGCTGGAACGCACCGTGATCGTTTTCCGGGGTCAGAATCTGACGCCCGATCAGCATGTCGCGTTTACGCGCCGTTTCGGCGAGCTGCAGCCGTCCGCCGTGTCCGGCTTCGAGAAGAGTAAGGACAACCCGGAAATCGACATCCTGGAGTATGACGCGTCGAACCCGCCCCATGAGACGCTCGATCTGTGGCACACGGATTTCGCGGGCATGGAAATTCCGAGCATGGGCACGGCGCTGTATGCCAGGGACATCCCGCCACAAGGCGGCGATACGGTTTGGGTCAACATGATCGCGGCCTATGAGGCGCTGTCCGGCCGCATGCGCGCGCATCTGGATGGGTTATGGGCCTACCATGACCGTTTCAAGGCCTATGGCGAACAGGTCCGCCCGGAACTCTGGGGCAAGGAGCACCAGGAGCATTTGCGGAACCGCAGGGCAACCTACACGCCCGCGCTACACCCGGTCGTGCGGACCCACCCGGTCACCGGAAAGAAGGGCCTGTTCGTCAACGAATCCATGACCAGCTTCATCAAGGACATGGACCGCCGCGAGAGCGATTTTCTGCTGCGTTATCTTTTCGATTATCTGCGCACCCCCGAGTTCCAGTATCGCCACAAATGGCAAACCAATGATCTGGCGGTCTGGGACAATCGATTGTCGTTGCATTACGCGCTGTTCGACTACACCGAGCACCGGCTGATGCATCGCATCGTCATCAAGGGCGACAAGCCGGTTTAGGCGTCGCTGCGCGATCGATTGGCGGCGCAAGAATCCGCCTGCGGCGGTTCAGACGTTATTAACCCCCATTAACTAAGCTTTCCCCGATGAAGCGTCGGCCTTTGCGCCGGCGCACCCATAGTCATTTGCGGGAACGCTCACCATGCCTCTTCATTCCGACGGTCGTGCCTACGTCATCGCCGAGATCGGCGCGAACCATAACGGCGACATGAAACTCGCCCGCGAGCTGGTCGATGCGGCCAGGGCGGCGGGCGCCGATGCCGCGAAATTCCAAAGCTGGGGCACGGGGCTCTTTGCCCGCAGCGTCTATGAAGCCAATCCCGGGCTTGAAGCCCAGGTCGCGGAATATGCCGTTGCCGAGGGTGACATGGCCCAGCTCGCCGATTACTGCCGCGAGGTCGGGATCGATTTCGCGTCCACGCCATGTTCGGACGAGGAGCTGCACGCGCTCGATCGGCTTAATCCGCCCTTTCTGAAACTCGCCTCGATGGACCTGACCAACGATCCGCTGCTGCGTGTCGCCGCCGAGAAGGGGCGGCCGATCGTGTTGTCGACCGGGTTTGCCACCATGGGTGAGATCGAGCATGCGCTCGCCACGCTGGAGGCCTGCGGGCACAACGACACCACGCTCCTGCATTGCATCGCGCTGTATCCGCCGCCCGCCGACGATTACATGAACCTGCGCAACATCGAGATGCTGCATGACGCCTTCGGCTACCCGGTCGGCTTCTCGGATCACACGATCGGGATCGAAATTCCGCTCGCCGCGATCGCGCTGGGCGCGGTGGTGATCGAGAAGCACTTCACCCTCGACAAGAATATGGAAGGCTGGGACCACGCGGTCTCGGCCGACCCCGTCGATCTGGCGCTCATTGCTTCGGCGGCGGGCCGCATTCCGGCCGCGCTCGGCGAACGGCGCCGGATGGTCTCGGAGGCCGAGCGTCAGCAAAGCCTCGGCATGCGCCGCAGCGTGGTGGCGGCCCGTCCGCTGCCCGCCGGTCACGTTCTGTCGGACGCCGACGTGACCTATCGTCGTCCCGGCACGGGTATCGCCCCCAATGACGCACCCCGCCTGTTCGGGCGTGTGCTGGTTCGGGATATCGGTGCGGACGCGCTGCTGTCCGATGATGACTTGGCGCCGGCAGCATCCATGGCCCAGGGCATCAGTGACGCCGCATGATTGTTGTCGTCCCCGCGCGCGGCGGCTCGAAGGGGCTGCCGGGCAAGAACACCCGGCCGTTCGCCGGTGACCCGCTGATCGTCCACACCTTGCGGACGGCCCTCGCGTCGCGGTCCGTCGAGCGGGTGCTGGTCACGACAGACGATGACGAAATAATCCGGATTGCCCGTGGCATCGAAGGTATCGAGATGCCGGTTCGCCGGCCGCCGCATCTTGCATCGGACACGGCCAACGCGCTCGACGCCTACCTGCATTTGGTGGACAGCCTCAAGATTATCGAGGGTGCGATGCCCGACGAGGTTTGCGTTCTGCTGCCGACCTCGCCATTGCGGTTGCCTGCCGACATCGACGGGGCAATTGACCTGTATCGCCGCCGCCAGGCGGACGCCGTGATTTCCGTGAGCGATGCCAAGCCGCTGGCGTGGCTGCACAGGGTTGCGCCCGACGGCCGTCTGACGTCCGCCGTCCCGAGCGACGGCCCGCTGGTGAACCGCCAGGCGCATGATCAGGTCTATCTGCCCAACGGCTCAATCTACGTGTTCGACATCGAGGCCGCGCGCGCGCGCGGATCGATCTATGGCGGGAACATGTTTGCCCATGTGATGCCGGCCGAACGGTCGGTCGATATCGATACGGAGGCCGATTTCCTGGCGGCCGAAGCGCTTTTCCTGCAACGGGCAAAAAGCCAGGCAGGCAACCAACCAGACGATGAACAGGCCGATGACCCGGTTCGCCATTTGCACCGCGCTGTATGAGGCCGGACGGCCTTACCTGGCGGCCTACACGGCCGGCCTGAGGGCCGCCGTGGCCGGCACCGACGCGTGTCTGGTGCTCGCGATCGATGATTTCGATGCGCCGGAGCCCGTGATCGCGCGCTTGCGCGAAATTTGTCCCGTCTCGACCGTCCGCGCCCGCGACGGCGCGACCCCCGCCCAGGTGCGGCGTTGTCTCATCACCGCCGGGCTCGCGACCGATGCGGAGATTCTCATATTCGCCGATATGGACGATATGCTCGCGGCGAATGCGCCGGGCCTGCATCGCGACGCCCTGGCCGATGCGGATATCTCGTTCGGTGATCTCGAGTTGATCGATGCGTGCGGTGAATATCTGCACCGGCGTTTCTTCGAGGGCGTTGAGATTCCCCGGTTCGTCGACGACCCGCTGGTGCTTTCGGGTCGGAATTTCCTCGGGCTGTCCAACACCGCCATGCGTGCCGCGGCTCTTTCGGAAGAGGCGCTGCATATTCCCCCGGATGTGGTGGCGGCGGATTGGTGGCTGTTTACGACCCTGCTGCGCGCCGGCCGTACGGCCCGCCGGACGATGTCTCCGGTGGGCGCGTATCGCCTGTATGGCGGCAACACGCTGGGCGCCGGTGTGCCCACGACACGCGCGGAACTGCAGCGCGCCATCGACATCGCATCACGGCACTACCGGGCGTTTCCCGCCACCCGGGAACTCGCCACCCGGCTCGGGCGTCTGGAGACCCTGACACAAAGCCTGTCCGGGAGCCCCGATACGCGAATTGCCGCCGCATTGACCGATTGCGCCGGCCGACCCGGGGTCTGGTTCGAATTTCTGGACTGGATCGATGTCGATCCCATTGCGGAATTTCAGGCACGTGGCCGTCTGACGGCCGCATAACGGTGTCAAGATGTTGGAGACGAATATGAACGACCCGAAGGTACTGACGCGCCCCGATATGTCCGCGGATGCGGTCGCGGCGCGATTTGAACGTAACCTTGCCGCTTTTGAGCGCCACGCGCCGCAACTTCATTCGCGCCTGGCGCATATGAATCATCTGGCCACCCGGCTGACGGCCGATGATGCCGGGCGCCTGGACGTTGTCTTCGGGGATGGTGCGCTCTATCACACCGATGCGGTCGATTATGCGAATGCCCAGCTGGCGGATTATTTCGCGCGGCCCGAGCGGGTCTATATCTCCATGAAGGCGGCCGACAAGCTCCTCGGGCTGGCGGGCGAATTTGCGCGCTGGTCGTTGGCCTTTCCCGAGGTGAACGATATCCCGATGGCGGCACACCGTACGGGCACAGACGCGGGTTACGTGTTTGTGTATGGCGTCGGTTTGGGCCTGCATCTGGCGCCGCTCGTCGCCCATGCGGATTGCCGTGACCTGGTCCTGATCGAGCCCAACTTCGAGCATCTCCGCCACAGCCTGTCCGTCATCGAATGGGGAGACATTTTCGCCGTGATCCATGCGTCGGGCGGCGCGGTGTACTTCATCTTCGAGCGCGAGATCGACGCCATCTCGTCGCGCATTCGCGAGATCGTCCGGGAAACCGGCACGGCGTTCCTCGACGGATCTTATGTCTTTCAACATTTCGGTTCGGGCGTGCTGAACGGCGCGCGCCAGGCCTTCCACGATGATTTTGCGCTGCACATCTACGGCCTCGGTTTCTATGAGGACGAGGTGGTGATGATGTCCAACGCGGTCACCAATCTGGGCCGCGGGACGACCAAGGTTATTGCCAGTCCGCTCCCGGTTCGCGACACGCCGGTTGTCGTCTGCGGCTCGGGCCCGTCGATCGACAGGGATATGGAATTCATCGTCGCCAACCGGGAGAACGTGATCCTGGTTTCGCTCGGCTCGAGCCTCCGCGCCTTGCGGTCCCACGGGCTGACCCCCGACTATCATGTGGAGCTTGAGAACGAGGAAGCGAATGCGCGCAACGTCCGCAATGCCGTCGAGGAATTCGGCGTTCCCGAGGGGACCACGCTGATCGCGTCGACCAGCGTGCGGCCCGAAGTGTGTCGGTACTTCGACGATCGCGTGTTCTATTTCCGCGACCGGGTCAGCTCGACGATGCTGCTCAGTTCGGGCGCCGATCCCCTGGGCGCGTGCGGCCCGGCGGTCGCGAATGCCGCGCTGATCACGCTCCTGTATATGGGCTTCCGGAAGATGTATCTGTTCGGCATCGACATGGGCACGCGTGAACGCGACACCTATCACGCCGCCGCAACCTATATCGGCATGGGCAAGATGCCCGAATGGGGTGGCGACAATCGTTTCGAGGTGCCGGCGAACTTTGGCGGTACCGCCTACACCGAGGGTATCCTCAACTGGAGCCGCTTTACGTTCGAGAATGTGGTGCGTCTGCACCGCGATCTCGACTGCATCAACTGCAGCGACGGGGTCCGTATCGCCCATGTCACGCCGCAGCTCTCGCGGCTGGTGACGTTCCCCCAGGGGCGTCTCGATCGCGCGCGGGTAAAAGACCGGATCGCGGAAGGTCTGCCGAATTACTCGGAATCCCATTGTCAGAGCCTGTGGCGGCGCGAGCAGCTCGAACGGCACGCGAACGGGGTATTTTCCCGTGTGAACGACATTCTCGACGGCGCCGACCCTGCCGGCGATATGGATTGGGCGCGCGCGCTCTACGCCGAGACCCGATATGCCGATGTGGTCACGACCGAGCCGCCGACACGGGCATTCCTTTTCGGCACCACGGTGCTGATGCTGGCGAGTATGATCTGGGTCGAGGGGCGGATTGCCGACCCCGACGCCCGTGTCGCGTACCGGCAAGCGGCGCTGGCGGAACTTCGCTCCCTGTTTGCACGCATGTCACGGCGCTACACGAAGCTTCTCGATGAGGTCGATGAGTTCTTCGAAGGCGCGCGCGACGAACTTGAGGCCCACAAGGAAGACGTGGCGTAGCGGCGACGTCGAAGGCTGCGCCGGCGCGCTGCAGCCGTCAGGATTTCAGCCGTCGGGGCTTTGAAGGCTCGGGTTTTTGTTGCACCAGCGCGTCCAGTGGGCCCGATAGGCGGCCTCGAGGCTGCGGGTGAACGCCCCGACATCGAACAGGGGAGCGTCGGCCAGCGACAGCCGCATGCTCTGCCGATATTCATGCAGCATATCGGCACGCTGTGACAGTTCGCGTGCGGTTTCGCGCAAACCGTCGAGATCCGGATATATCCATGCATCCTTGCCCGCGGCGGCCAGGGCGCGCGCACCGGCCGATCCCTTTGCGGCAAGTGCCGGCACGCCCATCCACAACGCTTCACCGGTTTCGGTGAAGCCGCTCTGCGGCATGGTGTCGAGGACGACATCGATATAGTCCATAAACTTTGCCCGGGGCGCGTGCTGATCTTCCAGTTCTGCGACGATCACACGGTCACTGAGCCCGACATGGGCGGTCAGCTGGTGGATTCGGTTCACCGTGTCGCTGTCGATGCGGCCATAATTGGCGACCAGCAATTGTGCGTCCGGCACCGCATCGAGCACGGTCTTCCAGATCGCGACGCTGGCATGGCCGATGGCCGACACCGGCCCCAGTACACCGAAGGTGAGATGACCGTTGGTGGAGAGGGGCGGGGCAGGGTTGATGGCCGGCATGCCGGCCATGGTGATCGGATGATCGACCGGCAGAGTGCCGGCCGTGGTCAGGCCTTCGCCCACGAGATGCGCGTCATGGGCATCGGTCGATATCGGCCGGACCCCCAACCACCCCAGGCACACCGGTGCCGGCCGGTGCAGAAATGTGAGCAGCCGGTTGTCGGTGTCGAGACCGCGCAGGTCGACGGCGATGTCGATCCCGTCACCCCGGATGATTTCTGCAGCGGTCTCGGGGTCTACATTCCGCAGGTCGGTCCAGCGTGACACATGGCGCATCAGGCTCTCTGTCATCGGGTCTTGGCGCGCATCGTCGGCATAAACATAGGTCTCGACCAAGGCCTGGTCGTGCCGCGCAAAAATGGGTTCGAGCATGGGCGCCAGATCACCGGCATGCAGGCCTGCTCCCACATATCCGATGCGCAGGCGCCGTTCCGGGTCGGCGGAGTTCGTAAAGCCTGCAGGCGCCCCCGATCCGCGATGCCCGAACCTGTCGGCCCAGGAACGGCACGCGACGGCGAATGTTGATGTCGGGTCTTCGTCGCCAAACTGCTTCGCCAGTGTCCTGAGCCGGGCCTGGGCCGGCAGCGGATCATCAGGCTGTCGCAGGCCGGCCATATCGTGGGCCAACAGTGCCTCGTCATATTTTCCGGCTGCGGCCAGGAAACGCGCGAGATTGTCATAATCGTTCGCGGTTGCGCAGTCGCGGATCACGCATTGCAGGGCCGAGACGGCGCTGGTGATCTGGCCTTGTTCGAACAGCGCGGCGGCGATCAGGCGGAGTGTCTCCGGCTCATTGGGTGTGAGCTCGAGCTGCGTCCCGCACAGATCGATTGCCTCTTGTATGGCCCCGCGCTCAAGCGCCTTTCGCGCACGATTCCGAAACGTGTGCGGCCGGGCAAAATTCAGATTCTTGAAGTATTCGGTGAACTTGGAAGGCAGCAATGCCGCACCGAGCGGATGGGATGACAGGACGGTCGAAAGCTTCGCGTAGTAGAGTGATTCCGTGCTGTCGCCGAGCTGGGCCAGAATGGTGGCCAGCGCGTCGGCATATTCACGGCAGTCCGGATCCGCATCATGGGCCCGGCGCAGGAGGTCGACAGCCTGCACCGGCTCGTCGAGTTTCCAGCTCACCAGTCCCAGCAGCAGCAGGGCTTCGGGTGCGCCGGAATGGTTCGCGAGGAGGCGTTCACAAGCGGCGATGGCGCCGTCGTAATTCTCGACATCGAAGGCGGCGCGTGCCGCGCGTACATGGGCCTCGATGCTGCCGTCGAAGGAATCGCTGACGGCGTCGGATTCGGCTGGATTTCGGCCGGTTTTCTGCTCTGCGAGGGTCATGCCTGCATCCTATGGCGGCATGCTTAACGGCCGATTAACCCCCAAAAGAAAGGGGGAGCCGAAGCTCCCCCTTTCCAGGGATCGATTGTCGTGGTTCCGATTTAACGGAGCAGCGACAGAACCGACTGTTCGGCCTGGCCGGCGAAGGACAGG
>Ga0070727_10001529_pt1 | contig 24397 bp, 14 predicted proteins | sample tdAd472_FD_66722 | JGI IMG/M metagenome (GOLD analysis project Ga0070727, IMG submission 66722) | Marine sediment microbial communities from the Atlantic coast under amendment with organic carbon and nitrate - tdAd47.2 | ecosystem: Environmental > Aquatic > Marine > Coastal > Sediment | place...
CCGCCGGTCTGAATGATGCTGTAGATCTGGTGCGCCTTGTCCTCACGGATCAGCGACTTGACCGCGCTGTTCGCGATCATGATCTCGGCGGCCATGACCCGGCCGCGGCCGTCCTTGCGCGGCAGCAGCTGCTGGCAGAACACGGCCTGCACGACGAAGGAGAGCACCGTGCGGATCTGCTGCTGCTGGTAGGCGGGGAACACGTCGACGATTCGGTTCATGGTCTGCACGCAGTCGGAGGTGTGCAGCGTGCCGAAGGTCAGGTGGCCCGTCTCGGCCAGGGTCAACGCCGCCTCGATGGTCTCCATGTCACGCATTTCGCCGACGAGCACGACGTCCGGGTCCTGACGCAGCACCGAGCGCAGCGCCTCCTTGAAGCCGTGGGTGTCACTGCCGACCTCGCGCTGGTTGACGAGGCAGGACTTGTTCTTGTGCACGAACTCGATCGGATCCTCGATGGTCACGATGTGCTCGCTGCGGTGCCGGTTGACGTAGTCGACCATCGCCGCGAGGGTCGTCGACTTGCCCGAGCCGGTGGCGCCGGTCACCAGCACCAACCCCTTGGGGGTCGCGCAGATCTGCGCGCAGAGGTCCTCGGGGAGGCCCAGGTCGCGGAACCCCTTGATCTCGTAGGGGATGACCCGGAGCACGGCGCCCACGGCCCCGCGCTGCATGAACACGTTGGTGCGGAATCGGCCCAAGCCACCGATACCGAATGACATATCGAGCTCGAGGTCCTTCTCGAAGCGGGCGATCTGGGTGTTGTCGAGGATCGAATACACGAGCTTCTGCGTGGTCTCGGGGTCGAGCACCGCGTGCTCCGTATCGATCAACTTGCCGTCGATACGGATCTTGGGCGGCGCGCCCGCCGTGATGTGGAGATCGGACCCCCCTCGCTCGACGAGTTGCTGCAGCAGTTCCTCAACGCTGATCATCGGGAGCTCCTTCTTCCTGCCAGCTTCGGCACCCGGTTTTGTAACCGGTTACGCCGCTTCTTGCCACACCCCCCGGTCAGCCCCAGGTGACTCGCGCCAGGGCTCCAGCGGGTGGGAACAGCACGATTCCTGCCGCGAGGCAGAGGAAGGGGGCGAAGGGCAGGTAGGCCGCGCCCGTGGCCAGTCGGGCGCGCAAACCCTGCGCCCGCGGCGAGCCCGCCAGGGTCTGGCGCACCGGCGTCAGCGCGTCCCAGTCGTCGGGGGAGATACGGTCGCGGCTGCTGAGGAGGAAGTAGACGGCGCCGCCGAACGCCCCGAGCACGATCGCCAGCCCCAGCGTGGCGAGGGTCCCCTGCCAGCCGAGAACGGCGCCGAGGAACGCGAGCAGCTTCACGTCGCCAGCCCCCATGCTGCGCACGCCGAACAGGCCAAACGCGAGGTCGATCCCCACGAGCAGCCCCGCGCCCAGGGCGGCGCCGAGCAGCGAGCCCAGCCCCCCGCCGAGGTGTCGGGCCCAGCCTCCGTCCCCGAGGCGCATCAACGGATCGAGGCTGCCCTCGAGACCCCACCAGGCGACGCTCGACTCGAAGGTCTCGTGCAGGGCGCGTCCCCACTCGGGGAGGTCGGGGGGGGGTGACCCGAGCGCGCTGGGGACCAGCGCCAGCAGGAGCGGCGCGGCCAGCACGCCTGGGATCGTGATCGCGTCTGGCACGAGGCGCAGGTCGAGGTCGGTGGCCGAGCACACCACCAGCGCGCAGGCGACGCCGCAGTGGATGGCATACGCGCCCCAGGCGGCGGGATCGGCGAGAGCCTCCGGCCCCAGGTGCCGCAGCGCCAGCGCGAGGAACAGGGCGCAGGTGATCCCCTCCACGATCGGGTAGCGCCATGAGATCGGCTGGGCGCAGCCTCGGCAGCGGCCGCGCTGGACGAGGAAGGAGATCAGGGGCAGGTTCTCGCTCCAGGTCAGCTGGCGGACGCAGGTCGGGCAGAAGGAGCGCGCTGGCCTGGAGACGCTCAGGCAGCGCCGGGGCATGCGGAAGATCGCCACGTTGAGGAAGCTCCCCACGCAGGCGCCGCTGGCACCGAGCCAGACCAACACGATCCACCACAACCCGGTTCCCGGATCCATGCTCAGAGGCTATCAGGTCGGGCTCCCTCCCCGCTTGGCGCGTGACCCCCGGGGACTACGGAGCCGCTGGCGGCGAGCGAAACCCACCCCCCGGACGACCCGGTGGGCCCGGGCTGGTAGGCTCTGGGGTATGGCGGAAGACGCCGATCACGAGCCCGAGATCGAGCCGACGTTCATCGATCCGGCGCGGCGCAGCGAGCGCGGGCAGCTGCGCGACGCCCTGCCTCCCGAAAGCCGGGCGGGTGGGCCGCCTCCTGCCGACTCCGACAGTCACCTCCAGGGTCCACGACCCTCGGGCCTGGGACCTGCCTCCGGCGACTCGCTGCCGATGGGGATCCCCATCGAGTCGACCCTCCGCGCGGTGGAGGAGCCCGACTCCGACGAACGCGAGGTCCGACGGATCGGCCCCTACGAGCTGCGGCGGATCCTGGGGAAGGGCGGGATGGGCGTCGTCTACGAGGTCTTCGACCCCGAGCAGCGGGTGACCTGCGCGCTGAAGGTGATCTCCAGCGCCGACGTCGACCGCGAGGAGCTGGCGCGCTTCGACCGCGAGGCGCGGGCGGTCAAGAAGCTGGCGCACCCGAACATCGTGGCGATCCACGACGTGGGGCTCGACTCGGGTCGCCCCTACTTCACGATGGAGATGGTCGAGGGGACTACGCTCCAGGCGCTGGCCCGTGGCAGCGCACCCCTGACCGCGCGGCGCTCGGCGGAGCTGCTGACGACGGTCGCCTCTGCGATCCACTACGCCCACGAGCAGGGGATCATCCACCGCGACCTCAAGCCGGCGAACATCCTCATCGACGAGGACGGCGAGCCCCACATCACCGACTTCGGTCTCGCCAAGGACCTCGGCGAAGCCACGATGGGCAACCTGACCCTGACTGGCGTCGCCATGGGCAGCCCGCCCTACATGCCTCCCGAGCAGGCCCGGGGGCTGTTCCGTCAAGTCGATGCGGTCTCGGACGTCTACGGGCTGGGCGCGGTGCTCTACGAGTGCCTCACCGGGCGGCCGCCGTTTCGCGGCAAGAGCCTCTACGACGTGATCGCCCAGGTCCTGACCCAGGAGCCGCGCCCGCCGAGCAAGATCCGCGAAGACGTGCCAGCCGCCCTCGAGACCATCTGCCTCAAGGCCCTCGAGAAGGAGAAGTGGCGCCGCTACCCCAGCGCCCAGGCCATGGGGCGCGACCTGCAGCGCTTCCTCCGCGGGGAGCCGGTGCGCGCGGTGCGCGGCGGGCTGACCACCCGGATCGGGCGCCGGGTCGCTCAGCACCGTCACGTGGTCGCGGGCCTGCTCCCGTTCTTCGTGATCGCCGCGCTGCTGACCTACGCCTTCGGACCCAAGCGCTACGTCGTCCCGCCAGGGCGGCCCGATGCCGACGCGCGTGCCCAGCCGGGGACGCTCCTCGCTGCGTCCTACGGCGTCTCGCGGGGCACCGGCTACCGCCCGCTGGTCGAGGCCCTCGAGCCGCTCCCCGGGCGCGACTGGGAGCGCGTGTTTCCGCGCCGGGAGGAGCTCGACCACGCGACCTGGGTCCAGCTCTCCGCCGAGCTCCCCGAGGCCGGGAGCGCGTTCCAGCCGCGGCTGTTGAACGAGATCCTGGACCTGCTGGCTGGGGACCGGAGCCTCGAGCCGGCGCGGGCGTCGCGCCTGCTCGAGGAGCTGCTCCAGGACAGCCAACCGGAGCTGCTGCACCCTTTGCAGCAGGCGTTCCTCGCCAGCCTTGGGCGCGCGCGCCCTTCACCCGAGGCCTTCCAACTCGCCCTCGAGCGCGCGCGGACCTACCCCTCGCCTCTCGACCGCGCGGTCTACGAGTGCGCCCGCGACGTGCTGGACGATGCGAGCGCGCTCGCGGCGAGCTTGCCTCGTTCGCTCGCGTCTTCGGTGGAGTCGTTCCGCGCTCCGGTGCTGCGTCCGGGCGGCTACGTCCAGGCGCGCCCCACCGGACCCGGTGCCCAGCCCTGGCGCTGGCCCCCAGCGGCCCAGCGCGAGCTCTGTCAGGCCTGGGGCAGCGCGACTCACCCCTTGCTCAGCCAGGACGGCCGCTGGGTCTACGTCGGCTGGCTGCGCTTCGTCTACACCCTCTCGAGCGCAGATGGCCGCGTTCGCGCGCGGACGCGGTTGCCCGGGGTGGCGCGACAGCTGCGTCACCACAGCGGCGGCGGGTTCGAGGTCGAGACGGCGACCGGTGAGCTGCGGCGCTGGTCGATGCTCCGGCCGGACTCAGGGCCCGGGCTGGCCCTCGACCCGCCCTTCGCCCCGAGCCTGACTCCCGAGCCGACGCGGGTCCCCGTCGACGAGCTGCGTTGGCTGGCGCGAGCGCGGTTCCCCGCCTGCGACCCTGGGGTCGAGGTCCAGCCTCGCGCGGCTCGGGGGCCCTGGCGTTTCTACCCCTACCTTCCGGTAGACGGTGGCCCCGCTCGCTGCGGCGTAGCGGACATCGGGTTCGAGGGGCCCCAGGGCCCGCGGCTGGTGCTCGGCGACGGAATCGTGGTGGCCCCCGACAGCTGGGCGCGGCGCCAGTTGAGCTCGGAGGAGCGGCTGGAGCGGATCTTGCCCCAGCTCGAGGGAGTCCGTCCGACGCTGCTCCTGCACCTCAGCGGGCGTGAGCTACCGCTCCCGCTGAAGCCGACGTTCCGCCCGGTGGATCCCCAGGACCCGGCGCTGGCGCCGCTGCTCGACGACGCCGCGCTGCTCGACGAAGACAACCCCTGGGTGCTCGGGTTCGCCGCGGCCCTGCGCCACGAGCTGGGTGCAGGCGCTCCACCGGTAGGCTCTCTCTTGGAGCGCGCGCTCGAGTCGCCGCTCCTGCTGGGCACCGAGCGGCTGAGCCTGCGGGCCTACCTCGAGGCCCACGGGCTGGGGGTGGACGCGCTGGGGCTGGAGACAGCCCTCAGCGACCTCGACGGCGCCGGCTGGGTCGCGGGCTGGAGCGCGACCGGGCCCCTCGACCCGTGGAGTGCGGCCGGGAGTGACGTGGCGCGCGCCGAGCTGGCCAGCCTGGGCAAGCGCGAGGCCGCGGCTCCGGGCGGGCTCGGCGCGCGAGGGGTGGTCGTCGCCGACGGGGTGCACCAGTTTCAGCAGTCCCTGCTCCCTGGCGCGGTGGGCTTGTTGCTCATGCTCTGGCTGCGCTATCGACGTCAGGCGCGCCGCGACCTCGAGCGCTGCGGCGTGCGTGGACGCCGCGCGCGCTGGCGGCTGTGGTGGGCGAACCCACGGGTGCGGCTGAGCTTCGCCTGGCCGACCTACGTGACCCCCCACGACAAGGCCGCGGTGGTCATGACCCTGTTCCTCTACTTCGTGCTCGTGGGCCTGAACGACGCCGCCCGGGAGTCTCTGACCGCAGCCCGTCGAGGGCCCCAAACCCTCTGCGGGGGCTACCCGACCGCGCCCGCGAGCTGCGCCGCCCTCGACCTCGCGTTCCGCAGCTATCGCCGCAGCGAGTCGACCCGGCTGTCCATCGGAGCCACCGCCTCTCACACCGGGGCCTTCGAGGCCATGCGGGTGGGGGTGCCGACCAGCGCCTCCGGGGTCGCGCAACGCTGCGGGTGGGGGTTCGCCGCGACCGAGCGAACTCTGGACCAGCTGGTCCAGCTGGGCGCCCTCGAGCTCGAGGAGCAGCCCAGCCCCGGGCTGGCCTACGCGCGCGCATGGGCGAAGCAGCGCGCGCGGTTGCCCGACGAGGAGGTGCGCGCCGCCTACCGCGACGCCCTGGCGCTCGAGCGCAGCGCGCCCGCGCTGCTGGGGTTGGCCCAGCAGCTGGCCGGCGACCCGGAGGCGGCGCGGGCGTTGATCGAGGAGGCTCGCGAGGCCGACCCAGCGCTCGTCGACGCCTCCCTGACTCCGCCGCTCCCGGATCGCGGAGCCCGCGAGGAGGCGCTCCTCGGGCGCGAGCGCTGGTGGACCGCCTGGCCCGCCCGGACCCTGCGCGCGCTGTTCGTGCCCGTCCCGGGGCGAATCGACGCCTCGCTGCTCGCCTTCGAACGCGCCTGGGACCGGCCGCTGGAGGAGCAGCGTGCGCGCAACACGATGTTCTGGATGGTTCCCTTCGCGCTGCTGTTGATGCTCGGATCGCTGTTGATCCCCAGCCCGCGATACTTCGAGCCGGTGCAGATCGATGCGCGCCCGAGCCTGTTGGTCGGGGCCCTGGGCCCGTTCGTGCCTGGGGCAGCGCAGGTGATGACTGGGCGCCCGCTACGCGGTTCGCTCTATGCGTTCGTGTGGATGTTCGCCGTCTCCGAGTTGCTGCACGTCAGCCACCCCTGGGGGTTGAGTCTCCTGGGGTTGGGCCTCAGCGAGCTCAGCGAGGCGACCGGAGACGGCCCCGGGCCGCTGCTGGAGGCGATCTGGCAGTGGAAGCTCGCGCTCTCCGTGGTGCTGGTCCTGCTCTACGGCCTGCACCTCGTGGACCTGCGCGCCCTGCGCCACCGGCTGAAGGTCGCCTTCGAGGAGGACGTCGAGAGCCGCGTGGCCTCGGTGTGGGAGATCCCCCTCGACTCGACCCTGGCCAGCGTGGAGCCGGGGAAGCCCGTCGAGCGCGAGGAGCCGGGACCCTTCGACGACTCCCTCGGGGTGGGCCCATGATCGACTGGGCAGTGGCCTTGCTCTGCGCCGGAGGAGTCGCGCTGCTGGCGGGCACCGGGGTTCGCGTGCTCGCCGGGGCTCAGCTCAGCGAGGACGAACAGCGCGGCGCCAAGCGACTGAGCCAGGGGCTCTGGGTCGCCGCGGGTGCGCAAATGCTGCTTGGGTTCGCGCTGTTGATGCTGCGCTAGGCGAGGAACACGTGGGTGGCGTCGCCGCGGACTTCGCGGGTCGCGTTGCGCGTGTCCACGACCAGCGGAGCCTGGTCGACCACCTGCTTCCAGTCGATGCTGCTGTGGTCGGTGACGATGACGACCAGGTCGTAGGACTTCAGCGCTTCGTCGCTGAGGGTCACGCTGTCGCGGTTGATGTCGTAGTGGCGCCCGCGGCCGAGCCGGGCCACGTGCGGATCGTGGAAGTCCAGCTGGGCGCCCTTGGCGCTGAACAGGTCCCAGAGCACGAGGGCCGGGGACTCGCGCACGTCGTCCACGTCCTTCTTGTAGGCCACGCCGAGGAACAGGACCTTCGCCCCGTTGAGCGCCTTCTGCTGCGTGTTCAGCGCGTCCATGCAGCGCTCGAGCACGTACTCGGGCATCGCGGTGTTCACCTCCTGGGCGAGGTCGATGAACTTGGTGCGCACGCCGAACTCCTTCGCCTTCCAGCTGAGGTAGACGGGGTCGATGGGGATGCAGTGCCCGCCGAGACCCGGCCCGGGCCAGAACGGGGTGAAGCCGAAGGGCTTGGTGCGCGCGGCGTCGATGACCTCGAAGATGTCGACGCCCATGCGCGCGAAGCACACCTTGAGCTCGTTGACGAGCGCGATGTTCACGCAGCGGTAGATGTTCTCCAGGAGCTTGGCCGACTCGGCGACGCGGGCGGAGGAGACCGGGATCACGTCGGCGACGGCGCCGGTGTAGAGCGCCTGGACGGCCTCACGAGAGATCGGGTCGTCGGCGCCGGCGACCTTGGGGATCGCGTGGGTCGTCCACTTGGTGCCCGGGTTCTCGCGCTCGGGGCTGTAGGCGAGGTAGAGGGTTTCGCCGACCTTGAGCCCGCTGGTGCGTTCGAGGATCGGCCCCAGCAGACCGTCGGTCGTGCCGGGGTAGGTCGTGGACTCGAGCACGACCAGGGTCCCCGGCTGAAGATGCGGGCCGATGCTCTCGGCGGTGCGCTCCATGTAGCTCGTGTCGGGGTCCATGTTCTTGGTCAGCGGGGTGGGCACGCAGATCGCGACCGCCTGGACCTCGGCGGCGCGGCTGAAGTCGCAGGTCGCCTCGACCTGCTTGGCCTCGACCAGCTGGGCGAGGTCTTCCCCGGGGACGGCGTCGATGTAGGACTCCCCGCGGTTGATGCGCTCGACCTTCTGGGGGTCGACGTCGAAGCCCAGCACGCGGAAGCCTGCCTTGCCGAAGGCGGCGCAGAGGGGCAGGCCGACGTAGCCCAGGCCGACGACGCCGATGGTCGCGTCCCGGCTCTTGAAGCGTTGGACGATGGGGTTGCTCACAGGGCTCCTCCGGGTAGCAGGCCGGAATCCTAGCTCGAAATCGGCCGTGCGGGGCTTCACGCTTTGGTGACCGAGTTTTCTTGCCCTTGCCTGCCCCGGGGGTAGACTCCTTGGCGGAGAAGCGAAGAACGACAGAGGGAGGACGCCATGCGCGTTTTGCAACACATTCTGGGCGTCGCCGCGTTGTGCGCGTCGCCGGTCCTGGCCGCCAGCCCCACCGTGGGCCAACCCGCGCCCGAGCTCGGGAGCACGAACTGGGTGGCCAACGCCCCCGAGGTCGAGTCCGTGGCCGCCCTCAAGGGCGAGGTGATCTTCGTCGAGAAGTGGGGCGTCAAGTGCCCCCCCTGCGTGGCGCTGATCCCGCACGTGGAGAAGCTGCAGCAGACCTACGGCAATCGCGGGCTGCACATCTTCGCCTTCGAGGCGCAGAACCACTCCGCCGACGAGATCCTGGCCAAGCTCGACGAGCGCGGCGGGAAGACCTACCCGGTGTCGGCCGGCGGTGGCAACGGCTATCAGGGTGACGGTGGGATCCCGGTCGCCTGGCTGATCGGCGTCGACGGGACCGTGATCTGGCAGGGCAACCCGGCCGCCGAGACGTCCAAGCTCGACCGCTTGATCGAGGAGGAGGTCGCCAAGGTCCGCTACCCCGGGATGGGCAAGAGCGAGTTCCACCCCGACGCGCTGAAGAGTGTGAAGGCCTACATGAAGCAGGAGCTGGGCAAGGCCCGCGCCGAGGCGCAGAAGGTGCTGGCCAGCGAGAAGCTGGCCGACGCCCACGCGGACGCGCAGTTCCTCGTGGACAAGGTGGCCGAGGTGTGGAGCAAGCGCTGGGCTCGCTTCGAAGCCGACCGTGAGGGCAAGCGCTACGTCGAGGCCCTCGAGAACCTGGCCTGGCTGAGCAAGGCCTTCAAGGGCGAGGACGAGGGCACTCAGGCCAAGGACCTGCTCAAGGAGCTGAAGAAGGACAAGCAGGTCAAGCGCGAGCTCGCCGCCGCGGCGAAGCTGCAGAAGCTGCTCGCGAAGCTGGAGGGTCAGCCCGCCGAGGTCCGCGCCAAGATGCTGGAGAAGTTCCTCGACGACAAGAAGGTCGAGGGCACCCAGGCCGCCGAGGACGCGCGCGCGGCGATCAACTAGCGCGCGAGCCGTTCGAGCGAGTCGAGCCCGGGGGACGAACGCCCGGGCTCGCTCCGTGTACGGGCGGGGGCTAAACGGGCGTTCACGATTCCGAGTCGACCACTCAGGATCGTGAACGCCCGCTTAGACCACGATCCGCTTGCGCATCACGCGCACCCCGGACCAGCTCAGCAGCGGCGTGACGACCAGCAGGTAGAGCGGGCACACCCACACGAAGTCCACGCAGTGCTCGGGCCCGAACAGCAGCAGCCGGTTGAGCTCGGTGACGTGGAACAGCGGCAGGGCGTAGGCCAGCTGACGGACCCCAGCCGGGAGGTCGGCCACCGGGAACACCATCCCCGAGAAGAGGGACATCGGCGTCAGGAGCCCGGTGATGAAGAAGTTGAAGTTGCTCATGTTGCGCGTGATCGAGGTCACGTGCAGCCCGAGGGCGCCGAAGAGCATCGAGCACACCCCGCCCACGAGCGGGATCGCGAGCGCGCTCCACTGGAAGAGCTGGGCCCACTCGGCGAAGGCGCCGCCGAAGACGGTGAACACCGCGAGCACGATGGAGGTGAACAGGACCCCCTTGCAGCCGCACCAGAGGATCTCGCCGAGGAACACGTCGCCCACCGAGAGCGGGGTCGCGAGCATGCCGTCGTAGGCCTTCTGGTAGACGAGGCGCACGAAGGAGCCGTAGCTCGTCTCGAAGGCGGCGGTGAACATCGCGGTCATCGCCAGCGCCCCGGGGCCCATGAAGGCGCCGAGGGGAAAGCCGTGGACGCCGTCGGCGACGTAGCTGCCCAGCCCGAAGCCGAGGGCGGTGAGGAACAGCACGGGCTCGAGGAACGCGGGGAGCGCGTTGGCGAGGAAGGTCGAGGAGTAGACGATCCAGTGCCGGCGGATCACCGCGAGCAAGCGCTGCGCACGACTGGGCGGCGTGCACTCGGCGTGGGGGTCGAGGAGCGGCGGCTCAGTCACGCAGCGTGTGTCCGGTCAGCTCGAGGAACAGGTCCTCGAGGGAGGTTCGCCGGGCGATCCCCTGCAGGTCTTGCTGCGCGTCGCGCAGCGCCGCCTCGTCGGCGGCGAACAGGTAGGCGCGGTCGCCGTGGGCCTCGAGGCGCGCGCCTGGGATCCGCGTGCGCCAGCCGTCGTCGGGCTGGGCCGAGATGGAGAATTCGAGCACGTGGGGCGGGAGGTGCTCCGCGACCAGCGACCCGGGGTGCCCCTCGGCGATCAGCTTGCCGCCGTCGACGATCCCCACCCGGTCCGCCAGCTGAGCCGCCTCCTCCATGTAGTGGGTGGTCAGCAGGATCGGCAACCCCTCCTCCTTGAGCCGCCGCAGCGCGGCCCAGATCGCGTGGCGGATCTGGGGATCGAGGCCGGTGGTCGGCTCGTCGAGCAAAATGAACGCGGGAGAGTTGAGCAGCGCGCGCACGATCATCAGCCGACGCTTCATGCCTCCCGAGAGCGCGACCAGGGGGGCGCGCGTCTTGGTCTCGAGCTCGAGGAACGCCAGCAGCCGCTGGCAGCGCTCCTGGAAGGGGGCTCCACGCAAGCCAAAGTAGCTCCCGTAGACCTCGAGGTTCTGCAGCACGTTCAAGTCAGGGTCGAGGTTGTCCTCCTGGCCGACCACGCCCAGGCGCGCCTTGACCCGCGTCGGCTCGCGCTCGGGGTCGAGGCCGAACACGCGCAGCTCGCCCCCGCTGCGTCGAGCGAAGCCCGTGATCAGCTTGAACAGCGTGGTCTTTCCCGCGCCGTTGGGCCCCAGCAACCCGTAGCACTCACCGGGGCGAACCTCGAAGCTCACGTCGTCCACGGCGGTGAACGCGCCGTAGCGCTTGATCACCTGCTGGACCTGGAGCACGGGGGTGGGAGCGGTCAAGACGCACCTCGACGACGAAGAGCACCATGAGGTAGCAAATTTTCCGGGAACCGCTCCCACCTTTGGGGCGTCCAAGGACCCAGATGTGGCGGGCTCGCTCCGAACCCCGCTCGCTTGCTCGGGAGGGTCGCGTGGCAAAGTCATTGATTCCAATTGGTTGTGTTCTGGCGCTGGCCTCCGGCCTGGCCGTCGCCGAGGAGGGCGGAGCCCCCGCCAGCGAGCTGCAGGCGAGGCTGGAGAAGCAGCTCGAGCAGCCGCTGACCCCGGTCGGCGGTCAGCTCGAGGTCTTCTACCCGCTGACGGCGGCCCACGAGTTGAGGGACTTCAAGTCCAAGGGCTTCGACCTGATCGACTTTCACCAGGAGTCCGCGCTCGAGCTGGGGGCCGGCTCGCGGGGCACCGGGACCCTCCTGCACAAAGCCAAGCTCGAGGGAGACTTCGAGATCGAGTTCGACATGTGGGTCAAGCACAACACCCCCAGCGCCTCGGTCGCGATCCTGCTCAGCAAGAAGGTCGCCGTGCACTGGGGTCAGTGCCTGGTGAAGCCGCGCGGGCTGCGCCCCTACGACCGCCGCGGACGCGCAGACCCGACCCTGTTCAAGGAGAACCGGGTCGTCCACGTGAAGATCGCGCGCGCGGGGAATCAGGTCACGGTGAGCGCGAACGATCAGCAGGTCAGCCAGCACCGGTTCACCAAGAACGAGCTGAAGTCCGCCCGCTTCGGCTTGATCGCGCACAACGTGCGCTTCGTGTTCCACAACCTGCGGATTCGCTTCGGCGTCAAGGACCCCGAGTCGACGCCCTAAGGACCCCGAGTCGACGCCCTAGTGGGGCTGGGCCAGGGTGCGATCCAGCTCCGCCGCCCGCTGGGTGGCGGAGAGCGCCGCCGCCACACGGCCCAGGAGTTGGGGCCGGTCGACGAGGCCCTCGGCGACCACCCGCAGCACGGCCTCCTCGTCTTCGTAGGTCTGCAGGCGGTTCTGGCTGAGGCGGCTCAGCGCGCGCTCGAACCCGCCGCGTGAGGCGGCGCGGGCGCCGCGGGCCGTGAGGCTCGAGCGACCGCGTCCCGGGTCGCCGGGCGCTCCGAGTCGGGCCCCGTGGTGCACGTGCCAGGCGACGTGGTCGCTGCCCTCGAGGTAGGCGCGCTTGCGACGGTTGGCGCCGTAGACGTCACGCAGCAGCCTCCGGCGCTCGTCGAGCAGCTCGCCGACGACCTCGGTCAGCCGGGCCTCGAGCTTGCGCTCGGCGGCGCGGACGCTCGCGCCGGCGTAGTCGGCGAGGGAGCCGTGGTCGCGGGTGATCATTCGCGCCAGCCCGGGGTATCCGGCGAGGCGGGCGACCACCGCGCGCCGCTTGTCGTCGAGCCGCTTGCCCTCCTCGGCGAGGGAGCCCAGCGTGTCGCTCGCGCGCTGCTCGGCGAGGAACACCGGACGCAAGAGGTACTCGCGGTAGCCGTCCCAGGCGAGGCGGAAGGCGTGGAGGCGATCGTCGAGGGCGTCGAGGGTCAACGCGTCACCGCTGCCCAGCGCGCGGAACAGCGCCTGCTGGGCTTCGAGCAGGCCCTCGCGGGCGCGGCTGGCGGCCTTGCGATCCTGCAGCCACTCGTTCTTCCACTCGTTGAAGTAGACGAGGAGCAGGGTCTCGCCGATGACGTAGGCCCAGCCGCTGAGCCGCTCGAACCGGCTGAGGCGGGCGAGGTTCTTCGCAGTCTGCAACCCCTTCAGCTCTTGCACCCGGCGGGCGAAGCCGAGCGCGGTCATGCCGGCGCGGAGGGTCGCGGCCGAGAGGCCGAGGGAGGTCAGCGAGACCGAGAACACGTGGGCCTGTACCTCTCCCCGAGCGACGTCGGAGACGTGCTGCCCGAGGACCAGGTTCACGTTCGAGCGCATCAGCTCTTCGACGAACTGCGGCTTGAGGTAGCGCGAGAGGTAGCGCGCGTTGGCGACCCGGTTGGCCCCGCCCAGCGCGAAGGCGCCGTAGGTCTGGAAGAAGTCGGTCTCGGCGAGCCCGGCGAAGAACTGCTCCATGCGCTGGCGGTCGCCGGTGTTGACCACCGCCACCAGCTCGCGGAGGAACAGATCGAGGGTGAAGGCGGTCTTGTGCCGCGCGGGGAGGCGGCTCCAGTCGAGGGTCCCGTCGGCGCGGCGGTACCCGCCCAACAGCGCTTCGCCGCTGAGCTCCGAGGTGTAGCGCTGCTCGAGGTGCTCCACGTCTTCGCTGAGGCTCTCGGCGAGCTCAGGGTTCCGGGTGCGCAGCGCGGGGAGCAAGCCCTGGCGGGCCTCGCGGATGCACTTCAGCGCGTGGTCGGGGCGGCGCCCGGGTCGCAGCGCGTCGACGTGGGCGTAGACCGCGGCCCGCTGCAGGTCCTGGCTGAGGCTCGCGAGGTTGGCCTCGGCCTGCTCGGGGGTCGCCGCCGCGCAGCCCGGGAGGATCCCCGGCTGGCGCAGCTCACGCACGCGCAGCGCGACGCCAGGGCCCACGTGCCGTGAGATCGCTTGGAGGGTTCCGGGGTGTCCGATCAGCACCGCCGCGGCCGCCACCTCCGCGCGTACGTGCTCGTCGTCGAGGAGCAGCGCTCGCGCTACGTCCAGCGCCCGGGGCTGGGTCGCGCTGGTCGGCAGCGCGCGCTTGCAGTCGGCGTAGTCCAGCGCCCGCTCGACGAGCTCGGCGCCGCCGTCGGGGAAGCGCTGGCGCGCCAGCTCGCGCACGTCGTCGGGGTGGGCCGCCACGGCAGCCAGGCTGGGGAGCGCACAGACGAGGAGCAATCCGGTGAGCAAGCCAGGTTTCGAGAGAAGGCTAGCGCGCACGCTCGACCTCTCCCTTGATGCCTGAGGTCGCCTCGCCGAGGGCGGCGTCGGCTTCGGAGGCTTCACCGACTGCAGCAGCCGCGCGCTCGAGGCGCTCCCGCGCGTCGCCGCTGGCCAGCTCGGAGGCCAACCGCAAGGCGCGAGCCTCGTCCTCGAAGGTCTGCGGGCGCGCCTCGGAGAGCTGCTCGAGCTCACGGCTGAGGACGCGCAGCTGGGCGGGGTTACCCCCCGGGAGCGCGGCGGGCAGGAGCGCCGCGCCCTGGGGCACGTAGACGGCTGCGCGGCGCTCGGCGGCCTGCAGGCGCTCGGCGACCTGGGTCCGCTCGTTGAAGTGCGCCCCGAACGCGCGCTCGATCTTGGCGGCGAGCGCTTCGCGGGCGGCGGTCTGCTGGGCCACGGCGTACTCGGCCACCGTGCCGTGCTCGGCCTCGATCCGGGCTTTCAGTCGGGGGAACTGCGGCAAGCGGGCGAGGCGGGTCTGCAGGGCGGCCTCCAGCTCCTGGGCTTCCTCGCCGTAGGCTTCGACCCGGCGCTGGAACAACGCGTCCTGCTCGAGCAGGGGGAGGGTCAGGTAGGTGCGGTAGTCGCTCCAGGCGGCGCGGTAGGCGGCGACGGCCTCGTTGAGCTGCTCGGGGGTCGGGGCGTTGCCCACGGCGCGGAAGAAGGTCAGCCCGGCGTCGCGCAACGCGGCCCGGGCGGCGCGCGCGTCGTGCCAGTCCCAGTAGATCTCCTCCAGCTCGCCGGCGGCGTAGAGCACGACCGCGGTCTCGCCGACGGTGTAGATGAACCCGCCGAGTTTGGCCCAACGTGAGGTGCGGGCGACGGTCGCGGCCGCGCTCTGGCCGGACTTGAGGCTCCGCAGCCACTTGATCCCCTGGGCGCCGGTGCGCAGGGCGCTCGAGCTCAGCCCGAGGGCGGTCAGCGAGACCGCGAACTGGTGCACCGAGCCCTCGCCGCTGAACAGCTGGGGCAAGAGCATGCCCGCCGCGAGGGCTACGTTCTGCCGCGCGAGCTCGTTGAGGAACGGGCGCTTGACGAAGCGCGAGAGGAAGCGCCCGTAGAGCAGCTGTCCGCCGCGCGCGCCGAGGGCGAACTGCCCGTAGTGGATGTAGAAGTCGCTGGTGCTCAGCGCGTCGAAGAACTCCTCCATGTGCAGGCGGTTGCCCGTCTGAAGCACCGTGGCCAGCTCCTTGAGGAACAAGGCCAGGGTGAAGTGGGCCAGGCCGCCGACCTCGGGCATCACCCGCGCGCCGAGGGCTTGAGGCCAGCGCACGGTGCCGTTGGCCCGACGGAACTGGGCCAGGGGGTCGGGGCCGCCCTCAGCGGCGCGCTCGAGCGCGCGCAGGCGGCCGCGGAAGGTGCCGTATTGGAAGAACGCGCGCACGCGCTGGATCAGGCTCTCGCCCTTGCCGGGCTGGAAGGCTTCGAGGGCGGCGCGGAGGTCGGTGCGGTCGAGGGTCTCGGCGAAGAGGCCCGACTTGCCGAGCAGCTCGAGGGCGGCCAGGTCGGCGGCGCGCTCGGCGGTGACCCCGCGGGCGTGGGCCAGCTCGTGGGCCACGATCAGCGAGCTGACGCGCTTGACGAAGGCCTCGCGCCCGGCGGGGGCGACGGTGGCCGAGCGGTCGATGAGCACCGCCAGCAGGCCGCTGGTCACGGTCACCTTGTTGGTCAGCCGGTCGTAGCGTGCGTCGACCTCGGGGCTCGCCTCGAGGGCGAGGGTCACGCGGGCCACCTCGGGGCGGTCGCTGGCGGCCTCGGCCCGGAGGGCGACGAAGCTGCGCTCGAGCTCGACGAAGGCCCGGTTGAGGCTGTCGAGGCTGACGGTGGGGGCTGCGCTGCGGTTCCGCGGGCCGAAGCCTTCGCCGCGGGCCTCGTGCTGGCTGCGCCACTCCTCGGCGCGGTTCTTCCCGGTCTCCTCGCGGTAGGCCCGGGTGCGGCGCTCGATCTCCTCGGGGTTCTGGATCGAGAGCTCGTACCAGTCGAGCAGGTTCCCGGTCTTGCCGGCGTCGGTGTAGGTCAGCTTGAGGTGGTCGAGGAGGATCTTGCGCGCGCGGCTGGCGACGGCCACGGGCTCGAAGCCGCTGGCCCCGGGTCGGCCCCACTCGCCGCCCATGGCGCGCTCGGAGAGGCGCAGCAGCTTGCGCAGGGTCTTCTTCTTGGCCTCGAGCACCTGCTCCTGGACTCGCTCGGGGAGCGCCGGGTCGTACTCCAGCGGCATGAACAGCCAGTCGAAGGCCGAGGGAAGGAGCATCTTCTTCCCGGCCTGGGTGTCGGAGGTGGCCAGCAGGCGCAGCCCCTCGGAGAAGGCCTCGCCGCTGAGGCTCGTGCGTGCTCCGGTGCGCTCCTTGAGCTCCGCGGCGGAGTCGACCAGCCACTTGAGCTCGGCCTCGGTCCAGGCCCCGGACTTGTCGCGGCCCCAGGTGCGGATCTTGATCTGGCCTCGCGAGCTGGAGTGCTCGAGGGGGTGCTTGGCGCCGTGGCTCCAGGGGCCGAAGTTGCCGTCGCGGAAGGCCTCGGCGGTCTTCTGCACGTAGGTCTCGAGCCGCGGAATGTCCTTCATGAACCCGCGCAGCTCGACGTCCCACACGGGCTTGCCGTCCTGGATCAGGCGGGTGACCCGCACCCCGCGGCGCTCGATCACGTCGCGCTGGGCGGTCTTGCTCTCGTTGGCGAAGGCCTCACGCGCCTTGGCGAGCTCGTCCATGTTGATGGGCTGGTTGTCCATCGCCTTGAGCACGAAGTTGTGGTTCGTGCTCACGTCGGCGCGGCGGAGCGCGATGACCCAGCTCAGGCGGCGCATGTAGTCGGCGGCGGCCTGGGCTTTGGCGGGGTCGAGGGTGTCGGGGAAGCGCACGTGGACGTGAAACGCGATGGTCTCGGGCACGGCGCGGCGCAGCTCGCGCATGCGCGTGAAGGCCTCGCGGGGCGAGTCGAAGGGGGTCGTGCGGACCTCGATGTGCGGCAGGCCGATCCGCCCGTGCCAGCTGACCGCCTTGTCGAGGTAGGGGGCCTTCTCGGCGTTGGGGCGCCAGTTGGCGTCGCTCCCGTAGTGCTCGAAGAAGAACGCGGTGCGCTCGGCGGTGGAGAGCTGGCCCCAGCGCTCGACGGTGGCCTTTTGAGACTCGTTCCACGACCCCTGCGGGTTGGGCTCGAGGAAGGCCATCAGCTTGTGGTCGCTGGTCGTGCCCGACCCTTGCTGGGCGTGGGTCGTCGTCTTGAGCTCGAACCCGATGGTGGCGTGTTCGCCGCCGGGGAAGGTGATTCGCTCAGGGAGGTCCTGGGCGAGGGCGAGGGTGCAGCCCACCAGCCACAGGCCCAACCATTTCGTTGTCTCTCTCATGGCCCCGACCTCGCAAGGTCAGGTCCAGAGGCTAAGCTTCAGCCAAAAAACGACTTAGTCTTGACAGTGGGTGCCAGATACGTCCCACGGCCCGATGTCGGGTGAGCGGTGGAGAGACGCTAATGCGTTCCGCTGAAGCGATTAGGAGTGATTGCGACCCGAAGGAAACGCTCCGCGCTATTGGCGGAGCTTGGGGTCGAGGGCGTCGCGGAGGCCTTCGCCGACCAGGTTGAACATGGTCACGGTGATGAAGATCGCGGCTCCAGGCATCCACACCAGGTGCCAGAGCCCCTCGTTGATGTAGGTCTTCCCCTGGTTCAGCATTTCGCCCCAGGACGGCGCCGGCGGCGCCACGCCAAAGCCGAGGAACGAGAGGCTGCTCTCGACGAGGATCGCTCCGGCCACACCAAAGCTGGCCGAGACGAACACCGGGCTGATCGCGTTGGGCAGGATGTGGCGGAAGATGATCCGCGGCGTCGAGAGGCCCAGGCTGCGGGCTGCGGCGACGTACTCCTCGGACATGATCTTGAGGAACTCGCCCCGCACCAGGCGTGCGACACCCGTCCAACGGATGAGCCCGAGGGTGATCATGATCAGGTAGATCGATTGGCTGCGCCAGAACGACACGACCATCATGATCAGGAACAGGGTCGGGAAGCAGATCACGACCTCGATGACCCGCGAGAGGAGCAGGTCGACCCAGCCGCGGAAGTAGCCTGCCAGCGCGCCGATGATGATCCCGATGAACACGTAGATCCCGACCGAGATCAGGCCCACGCTGCCGGCGATCACGGTCCCGTGGATCAGGCGCGAGGCGACGTCACGGCCGCTGTCGTCGGTGCCCAGGTGGAAGGGGGGCATGGTGTAGTAGTCCACCTTGACCCCGGCGTAGTCGATCTCGTCGCCGGCGTCGACGGGCGTCAGGCCGTCGACGACCTCGCCGTTGACCCGGACCCGACCGCTGGCGGGGAGCACCTTCAGCTCGTCGCGCAGTCGGGTGACGAGCTCCTGGTGCTCGATCTCGTCCTGATCGGCCTCGGTGCGCACGGTGAAGGCGTAGACGCGGTGCGGGGTGAAGGCCAAGAGCAGGGTCTCGTGCGCCTGGGTCGGCCGCTCAGCGTCGTAGGTGCTGAGCTTGACGGCGGGGAAGCCGGCGAGCTCGGACCAGCTGGCCAGCTCCGCGGCCTCCCGGCGCGCGCTCCGCGACGCGTTCCAGGGGAAGTCGGTCGAGCGCAGGCGGTCGAGCCACATCCGCGCGTAGCGTTGCGCGCTGGCCTCGTCCTGCTCCAGCTCCTTACCGTTGCGCAGGTAGGCGCTCCGCCACTCCCACGACACGGCGATCTCCCCCGCTTGTGAGCGGAGGCGCATTCCGGCGTCGAGGTGCCCCGGGCGCAGGGGCTGGCACTCGGCCCAGCCTCGCGGGCGCTCGAACTCGAGCTCGGTCACGTCCTGGAGGGCCCAGGCGCCGGTGTCGTCGTCCCACACGAAGAGCGCGCGCGGCTTCGGCTGACCCTCGGCCTCGCTGACGAGGGAGCGCAGGGGGCGCAGCTCTCCCAGGCTCTCGCGACCGGGGACCACGATCAGCTCCTCGCCGATCCCGTCGGGGTCGGGGAGCACGACCTTGGCCAGGCTGCGGCCGGGCATCAGCTTCAGCCCGCGGGAGGTCTCGCTGTAGAAGTGCTTGATCGGAGGGCGGATGTACCAGCCCTCGTCCGCCACGTCGATCTCCCGGGTGATCCGGCGCCAATCCGGCCGGGACTCGCCTGCGGGGCGCTCGATCTCGGGGTAGCTGGGCGAGAAGGGGCCGAAGGTCTTCAGCCAGTCCGCGATCGCCCGCGGGAGGGGGAAGTTGGGGTCGAGGTAGTCCTGGAACGCAGGGAAGTGCAGGTTGCCCTGGTAGCTGCACACGATCGGCTTGGAGTTGGCCAGCAGCGGGGAGAACACCGAGACCCCGCCCATGAAGATGAGGAACAGGAACGCGAACACCGCGACCTTGTCGTGCTTGAACTGGCGGTAGGCGATCTGCCAGGACGAGACGCCCTTGGGCAGGTCGCCAGCGTCGTCGTCCTTCTCGGGGGTGTTGGGCTTCTCGGCGCTCATCAGCCCTCGAGGGAGATTCGTGGATCGACGATGGTGTAGAGAACGTCGGAGAGCAGCATGCCCGCGAGGACGAGCACGGCGCTCAACGTGGCGATGGCCATGATCATGTTGTAGTCGCGGGAGAGGAGCGCCTCGAAACCGAGGAGCCCCATGCCGTTGATGTTGAAGATGAACTCGATGATCACCGAGCCCCCGATCATCGAGGGCAGCAGCCCAGCCATCAGGGTCACGATGGGGATCATGCTGTTGCGCAGGGCGTGCTTGAGGATCACCACCTTCTCCGAGAGCCCCTTGGCGCGGGCGGTGCGAATGTAGTCGGCGCGGATGATCTCGAGCATGCCCGCCCGCGCGAAGCGCGAGAGCCCCGCGAGCCCGCCGTAGGTCATGCAGAGCACGGGGAGCACCCGGTGCCTGGCGGCGTCCCACAGCCAGTCGATGAAGGGCATCGAGTCGCTGCCTTCGGCGTGGAGCCCGGAGCCCTCGAACACGTAGAACCACTCGGGGTTGCAGAGGTAGAACAGGAGCAGGGTCGCGACCCAGAAGCTGGGAGCGGAATACAGCGCGAACAGGCCGACGCCCGCCGCCCGTTCGTCGGGCTTGCCGCGGCGGACCGCCGCGTGAATCCCCAGCGGCACGGCGATGAGGTAGATCAAGAAGATCGCGTAGAGGTTGAGCTCGGCGGTGACCGCCAGCGCCGGGAGCAGCTTATCGCGGACCGGGGCGTTGTATTTCGTCGACTTGCCGAAGTCGCCGGTGGCCATTCCGCCGACCCAGCGCGCGTACTGCACGTAGAGCGGCTTGTCGAGGCCCAGCTCCTTGCGCCGCCGCTCGAGCTGCTCCTGCATGTCGAGCTCGTTGCCGCCGCCGCCGGAGTCCATGCCCCCGCCCATCGCGCTGCCGCCCATCGACGCCTGCACCGGGTCGCCCGGGGCGAGGTGCGAGATCGCGAACACGAGCAGCGTGATCCCGATGAGGGTCGGGATCATCAGCAGGAAGCGTTTGAGGAGGTAGGTGATCACGGAGGCAACTCGATCGAGTGTCTGTCTGTCTTGTCTGGAGAGCCTTCAGCTCGTTGGGGGTCGGCCCGAGCCGCTTTGCTTTGTTGCCAGGTCGAGGGGAACCCTAACTGCGAGAGCCTTCAGCCCGTTGGGGGTGAGCCCGAGCAGCTTCGCTGCGAGGGCGAGGGGGTCTTGGAAAGACCCCCTGAAAACCAGGCGCGGGGTCTTGGAGAGACCCCCTGAAACTCAGTAGCGGTAGTCCTTGGGGTCGACCCACCAGTAGGTCGAGCGCATGCCCTTGTGGCGCACGATCACGTTCTTGAAGCGCTTGTGCAGGATCACGCTCACCCGCCCGTGGATCAGGAGTGTGCGGGGCTGGGCCTCCTGCAGCTTGGCGTAGAGCTTGTGGAACAACGGGATCCGCTTCTCGCGGTCGAACTCGCGGCGAATGTCGGTGACCAGCTGGTCGAGCTCCGGGGTGTGGTAGCCGGGCACGTTGCTGCCGCGCTTCTTGTCCTCGGAGCTGTGGACCGAGGAGTAGTTGTCGATCCAGGCGGTGGAGAACGAGTTGTAGAGGCACATCCCGTCGAAGTTGTGCTCGTAGAGGTCCTGGATGAACGTCGCCCACTCGAGGGGCAAGACGTTGAGCTCGACGCCGATCCGCTCGAGGTTCTCCTTGAGGTGCGTGCCGATCCGGGTGTATTCCGAGCGACCGCTGGGCACGGTGAAGGTGAACTTGAACGGCTTCCACTCGCCGTCGACCTCCTTGTCGAGGATTCCGTCGCCGTCGACGTCCTTGAACCCGGCCTCCTCGAGCAGCTTGGCCGCCTGGGCGAGGTCGAAGGGCAGCGGCTCGAGGTCGTGGTTGTATTCGGGGTAGACCGGCTTGTTGATGCAGGTCGCGACCTGACCGTTGTCGCGCCACATGTCGTGGAGCAGGGTCTTGCGGTCGATGGAGTGGGTCATCGCGCGGCGGACGCGGGCGTCGTCGAAGGGAAACTTGCGGCAGTTCCAGACGATGTAGTTGTAGCCCAGGCCCTGGTGGTCGTAGTTGTAGTACTCGTAGTTGTCAGCGAACACGCCTTCGTGGCGCAGGCTGTCCTCCCACTGGTCCTCGTCGATCACGAGCACGTCGATCTTCTGCTGGCGGGCCTGGTTGACCTGCTGCACCTGGTCGCGGATGAACCGCCAGCGCATGGTCTGCAGGTTCCACACCCCTTGCTGAATGCTGTGCTTCCACCAGTTGGGGTTGCGCTCCAGCCGCAGGCTCTCGCTCCGCACCCAGCCGTCCTCGGGCATCATGTAGGGCCCGGTGCCCACGCAGGGGGCCTGGAGCTCGTTGAAGATCTTGCCGAAGCCTGGCTCCTTGGGCACGACGGAGTAGTTGGCCTCGCTGATCCCATTCGCGGCGGCGTAGTCGCGGATCTCCTGCTCGTAGAAGTGGCGGGGGAGGATGTAGAGGTTGTTGCCGAAGCTGTATTGGATCGTCCAGTCGGGCTGCCTGAAGCTGACCTTGATCGTGTAGTCGTCGAGCTTCTCGACCGACTTCACGTCCTTGTAGTCGCCGCGGGAGGACTCGGCCTTGACCGCCGGGTCCATCATCGTCTCCCAGGTGAAGATCACGTCGTCCGCCGAGAACGGGGCCCCATCGGACCAGGTGACCCCTTGCCGAAGGTGGAACGTGATCGACATGTTGTCCGGGGCCAGCTTCCAGTGGGTCGCCAGCAGCGGCTCGATTTCGGTGGGGTCTTGCTCGCTGAGGGTGAACATCGTCTCCACCACGAAGCGCATGATCTGGAGGGTCGTGCCCTCCGAGGTCGTGAGCAGGTTCAGGGTCGAGGGCTCGGCGGCGGTCGAGACGTAGGTGCCCCCGACGACGGCGTCGGGGTCGGGGCCCGGGATCGCGTCGTCGGTGCCCATGCCGCTGACGGCTTCGGCCATGCCCTCGGTGGAGGCGGTGTGCTCATCCTCGGGGTCGGTGGTGCCGCCGTCGGTGGCGGGCGGGTCGACCTGCTTGGGAGGCTGCTGAATCGGGGTGCCCTGCTGGGTCGGAACCCCCTGCTGGGGCGCGACGTAGATCGGCTGCTGGACACGCGCGCTGAGGTTCTGCATGCCCTCCTTGAGGGCCAGCTTCAGCTCCTGACCGATCTTCTGCTGGTCCTGAAACCGACGCAGCTCGCCGTTGAGGTCCCGCAGCTGCTCGCGCTGCAGGTCCAGCTTCTCGGCGACCATGTCGAGCTTGTTCTGCCCGTTGCGGTCGAGGGTGTTGATCGACAGCATGTTCACGATCATGACGAGCAGGAGAATGCCCAGCAGGATCAGGTTGAAGATGCCCAGCTGGGCGAGCTTGTCGGTGTTGTCTTTCATGGGTCCTGTCGCTTCTGTGCCCGGGGGTTATGCCGGCCGGGCGGGCAGGCGCACAGGGTCTCAGAGGGCGGGCCGAAAGGCAATGCTCGTTCTTCACCCAGGCCTTCGGCCTGGGTGAAGAACGATCTGTTTTTCAGGGGGCCTCTCCGAGGCCCCCTCGCCCTCGCGGCAAAGCCGCTCGGGCTCACCCCCAACGGGCTGATGGCCGCTCGGGCTCACCCCCAACGGGCTGAGGGCTCAGGGCTTCCGCACGGTTGAGAGACGTTGGCTCACAGGGCTTTCAGGGGGACTCTCCCAACGCTGGGGCGTGCTCTGGGGGGGGCTGGGTGCAATAATCGGGGCATGACGCAGGGGGTCGAGAGCGGGCGGGTCCCGCGGCAGTTCCAGATCCGGTCACGCGATGGGACTGCGCTGAACGTCTACCGGCTCCCCGCCCAGGGCACGCCGCGGGCGCGGGTGGCCATGGTGCACGGCTTCGCCGAGCACGGCGGGCGCTACGAGCACGTCCAGCGTTACCTGGCCGAGCGAGGGTTCGAGACCTTCGTGCTCGATCTGCGGGGGCACGGCCGCTCGAGCGGGGCGCGGACCTACGTGCGCTCCTTCGCCGACTACACCGACGACGAGGAGGTCTACCTGCGCGAGGTCCTCGGCGGGAGCAGCCTGCCGGCCTTCGCCCTCGGGCACAGCATGGGGGCTCTCGTGCTGGCGCGAACGCTGCAGACCAAGGAAGGGCTCCCGCGCCTCGATGGCGCGGTGCTCAGCTCGCCCTTCTTCGGGTTGGGGGTCAAGCTCCCGTTGTGGAAGACCTTGGCGGGTAAGGGCTTGAGCCGCGTGATCCCCGGCTTCCGCCTCCCCTCGGACCTCGACCCTGGGCACCTCTCCCGGGACCCGGAGGTCGGGCGCAGGTACATGGCCGACCCGCTGGTGGTCAAGAGCGCCACCAGCCGTTGGTTCACCGCGACGATGGGCGCGCACAAGACGGTGCTCCGCGACGCGAGCAAGATCACGCTTCCGGTGCTGATGCAGCACGGGGACGCGGACAGCCTGGCCAGCCTTGAGGCCGCCCAACGCGTCTACGCCAACCTCAGCGGGCCCAAGACCTTCAAGCTCTGGAGCGACATGCGCCACGAGCTGTTCAACGAGGTCGACCAGGAGCGGGTGTTCGAGCACCTGCACGAGTGGTTCGCCGAGCGGATGCGGGTCGAGTAGGAACCAACGCAGGACGCCCCGCCGGCTGGCGGGGCGTCTCGCTTGGCGTGACTCGGGTCTAGCTGTTGGCCTTCTTGAAGTATTCCTGAGAGCCGACGGGGTCGGGCTTCATCGTGTCGGCGCCGGGGGTCCAGTTGGCGGGGCAAACCTCGCCGTTCTCCTCGACGAACTGGAAGGCCTGGATCACGCGCAAGGCCTCGTCGACGTTACGACCGACAGGGAGGTCGTTGATGGTCGAGTGCCGGACCGTCCCCTTGGGGTCGATGATGAACAGGCCGCGGAGCGCGACGCCGCCGTCGAGCAGCACGTCGTACTGGCGGGCGATGTCCTTGTTCAGGTCAGCGATGAGCGGGAACTTGATCTCGCCCAGGCCACCCTTGTCGCGGGGGGTGTTGACCCAGGCGAGGTGGGTGAACTGGCTGTCG
>Ga0070727_10001531_pt1 | contig 24363 bp, 13 predicted proteins | sample tdAd472_FD_66722 | JGI IMG/M metagenome (GOLD analysis project Ga0070727, IMG submission 66722) | Marine sediment microbial communities from the Atlantic coast under amendment with organic carbon and nitrate - tdAd47.2 | ecosystem: Environmental > Aquatic > Marine > Coastal > Sediment | place...
TGAAGGAAATTGGTGTCAAGAAGACGATGGGGGCTCAGCGAAAATCCTTAATCTTTCAATTTCTAAGCGAGGCCGTACTTATGTCCCTTCTATCGCTCATTATAGCCTTGGGTTGGGTGGCGCTCGTGCTTCCGCAGTTTAATTTACTCACTGACAAAGCACTCCATCTCAATATCACTGCAGCGCATATTTGGATCGCACTAGGCATCGTAATTGGCACCGGCTTGATAGCCGGCAGTTACCCCGCACTTTATCTTTCGAGATTTAAACCTATCGCTGTTCTAAAAGGAGTTCGGGCAGCTTCTTTCGGGGAACAATGGTTTAGGAAAGGGCTGGTCGTTTTCCAATTTGCCTTATCCGTTATCTTTATAGTGGGGGTTTTAGTGGTCAATAGACAAATGGATTATATCCAGACCAAGCCTATTGGCTTCAACAGGGATCATGTCATCTCATTTGAAAGGGCCAGGTTTAGCGGTGATCCAGAAGTCTTTTTATCGGAATTAAGAAATACACCAGGGGTGGTCAGCGTAGCCAATATGTGGAACAGCATTTTGGGTGGTGGTGGCGGGCAAAGTGGTTATTCTTGGCGGGGGGAAATAGCGGATGAGGACTTTCGATTTAAATCGCCTATTATTAGTTACCATGTAGTTGAAACCCTGGGGATGGATGTATTAGCTGGGCGAGGTTTTTCAAAAGAATATGGCGATGATGATTCGAAGATAGTGATCAATGAATCTGCATTAAAGCTTATGGAATTAGAAGATCCTATTGGGCGAAAAATCAAGTACGGGGACGAAGATCGAGAGATCATTGGTGTGGTTGGTGATTTTCATTATGGATCGATTCACCAAAGAGTAGAGCCACTTATTTTTAGATTTGCCCAGCCACGAGCCCGTAATATGATGGTAAGAATACAAGAGGGAACCGAAAAAGTTACCTTGGCTAAATTGGAATCTCTCTACAAAGAATTCCATCCCCCCTACCCTTTCGAGTACACTTTTCTAGATGAAGAATACCAACAATTGCATGTGGCCGAGAGCCGTGTGGCTACTTTGTCAAAATACTTCACAGGCTTAGCTATCCTGATCTCTTGCCTTGGGTTATTAGGTTTGGCCGCCTTCACCGCCGAGCAACGGACCAAAGAAATTGGCATACGAAAAATACTCGGTGCTAGTGTATTGGGAATAGTAAGTTTGTTATCTGCTGACTTTACTAAAATGATCATTCTAGCTATCCTAGTGGCTTTGCCCATTAGTTACCTCCTTACCAAAAACTGGTTGGCTGGTTTTGCCTATAAGATTGATTTGGAATGGTGGTATTTTGTCGCTGCCGCAAGTATTACCTTCTTCATCGCCTGGTTTACAGTGGGGCTTCAGACACTAAAGGCTGCACGGGTTAACCCTGTGACCTCCCTTAGGGATGAGTAGAACAAATAAGACATTACCATGAAAACGCAACCACCTAAATATGCACGCCGGTTCCTACGCTGGTTTTGTCGAGAAGACTTCATCGACGAGATCGAAGGAGATTTATTGGAGATTTATGCGCAGCAATACCAAGAAACACCTCGTCGTGCCAACTGGGTTTTCATTTGGCAAGTACTACTGCATTTCCGACCCGACTTTATTAAATCCTTTAGCAATCACCCCTTAATATACCCCGGCATGATTAAACATAATTTTGTCGTCACTTTGCGGCATTTCAACCGAAACAAGACCTCTTTTTTAATTAATCTCATTGGCTTGTCAACTGGTTTGGCCTGCACGCTGCTCATCTATCTATGGGTACAAGATGAAGTTAGTATCGATAAATTTCATCAGAAAGATGACCGTTTGTACACGATTATGCACAATGTGGAGATGGCCACGACTTCAACAGGAGACGACACACCTTATGAGCTGGCACAAACATTGCGAGAGGAAATTCCTGAAGTAGAATTCGCGGTAGCCACCAATGATTTTTTTAACTGGAACAATAAATATGGGATTGCGAAAGTGGGAGAAAATCAACTAGAAATAAAGGGGCTACATGCGGAAAAGGATTTCTTCCACGTGTTTTCTTACCCTTTAATCGAAGGAAATAAAAACCAAGTGTTAGCTGATAAAAATGGCGTTGCCATTTCAAGAAGCTTGGCTACACGGCTATTCGGAACCGACAAAGACCTCATTGGGAAAAGCCTTGAATGGCAGCATATTGGGTATGACGGAGTCTTCCAGATTACTGGTGTATTTGAAGATCCACCTTCCATATCTACGACGAAATTTGACCTATTATTTCACCTCGACCTACTGGATGATAACGATCCTTACGCCAGAGAATGGAACGGATCCTATGTAAAAACTTATGTTGTGCTGAAGGAGGGCAGCGATCTTGCTAAGTTCAATGCTAAGATTAAACACTTAATACGAGAGAAATTCCCACAGAATGAACATAGCAGCCTTTTTGCCCAGGGATATGCAGATAGATACCTATATGGACAGTATGAAAACGGTGTTGTAGCAGGCGGAAGAATTGCCTATGTTCGGCTGTTCTCTATCATTGCTCTTTTTATTCTGCTGATTGCTTGTGTCAACTTTATGAATCTATCCACAGCCAAAGCTTCGGTAAAAATGAAGGAAATTGGTGTCAAGAAAACCATTGGTGCGACCAGAGGGAATCTGATTTCACAATTTATTGGAGAGTCCATGTTACTTTCCATATTGTCGATGGTGCTGGCACTATTATTGGTTCAGCTTTTGCTACCACAATTTAACTCGATTGCGGGTAAGCAAATTCATATTGAATGGGATAAAACGTTGGTCTTATCTATACTTACCATTAGTATGGTGACTGGACTTGTTGCAGGGGCCTACCCTGCTTTCTATTTATCCTCCTTTGATTCTAGCCTGATATTGAAAGGGAAATTTGGAATGTCTTTTGGGGAAGGATGGATCAGAAAAGGATTGGTTGTTTTTCAATTTACGCTCTCTATACTATTTGTAGTGGGATTGTTGGTGATTCATCAACAAATTCAATTTACCCAGACTCAAAACATGGGATATAGTCGTGATAATATCATTAGCTTCAAGTGGAAGGGAAATCTTTATGACCAATCCTACCAGATAGCTGCTGGAAAATCCAATGAGCAATTTGAGACCTTCTTACAGCGACTAAAAGAACTACCGGGCATAGTGAATACCACTAACATGGCTGGCAGTATTCTAGATGAAATCTATTTGCAGTCTGGAGGGTCCTTTTTTAGTGAAGAAGAAGTAGCCCCAACTGCTGTTTTCCAATCGCCGCTAGTGGGCTACAATTTTATCGAGACCCTAGGCATCGAATTATTGGCCGGAAGAACTTTTTCAGTGGAGCAAGGCGATGATTATAGCAAAATTATACTGAATGAATCAGCCGCCAAATTAATGAACCTAACAGCCCCTGTTGGTCAACGTTTAGGCAGGAATGGTAACAATGAAGTAATTGGCTTGGTAAAGGATTTTCACTATGGTTCACTGCATCATGCTATTGAGCCACTATTCTTTCGATTCGAGCCTATGGGTGATCATATCATGGCCAAACTGGCCTCAAATGATATACCTGCAACCATAGCGCGTATTGAGCAATTGCACAAAGCGTTTTTGCCAGGAAATAACTTCACCTTTAGTTTTATGGACGATGATTATCAGGCACTTTATGAGGCAGAGACTAAAGTAGCTACACTGTCTACCTATTTTGCTGGTTTGGCCATAATTATTTCTTGCTTAGGCCTTTTTGGCTTAGCAGCATTTACAGCAGAACGGAGGAAGAAGGAGATTGGCATCCGAAAAATACTGGGGTCTAGCGTCATAGGAATTATACAGATGCTAACACGTGATTTTACAAGAACTGTATTGATGGCTATTCTAATTGCTTTGCCCGTAAGTTACTTGATAGTTAGTCGTTGGTTGACCAACTTCAGCCAAAGTGTCGAACTAAGCGCCTGGATATTTCTATTGCCAGCAATATTTGTACTCATAATAGCTTGGGGAACTGTTGGTCTACAGACGATTAAGGCTGCTTATATCAATCCAGTCCTGTGTTTAAAAGAGGAATAGCAAATCATGCTTAAAATTCTTGCCCAAATAAGGATTTGACTTTAGTCAGGCTTCCACCGTCAATCGCTTTTACTCCCATCATTGACAGGGTGGCAGCTGCAATTTTACTTCGACGGCCATTATCACTGTAAGTAATGATCGGTTTGCCCCAATCTCGGATTTTTTGAATATTAACTTGTATTTCATCATAGGGAATGTGTACTGCATTCTGCAAATGATCTCCTACAAATTCCTGAATAGTTCTTACATCCAAAATAATGAACCGATCAGCTCTTGCTAAGGTTAGTGGCTGGTCTGAAATATCCGGCCAAACAGCGGTTTTTGATTCCATAATCGTGATAAGTATTATTGTATAGTTGATGTTGAAGGTCTTTGCTCTGATCTACGATTAGGTGTTTCTTTCTGAGATTATCTGGTGTAAATGATTTATGCTTCTAAAATACGCCCTTTTCTTGGAAAAATCAATAGCTGTCCATTGAAAAATACGACTGGTTTTTTGAACGGTGAATTATATCATGGAACGGTCAAGTCGCTCTTAGATCTGATCAAGCTGGTACCGCCAGATCATACTGAGTACCTTTTTGGCATATTCAGGGTCAGTGGCATAGCCATTTCTCTGCATTCCTTCAGCCCAAGCACGATAGTTCCAACTAGGGTAATAAAGTAGTTGCCGATAATAGTGCTTGCTTTGGATATAACTGCCAAAGTCTTGATAGCTTTCCCGAATGTAAAAGTACTTGCGAAAACATTGTTGAGCCATATAAGGTTGATCTGGATAATAGTTGCCATACTCTAGTGTATTTTTACAATAGCTCATCCCACGCCATTCTTTTTTGGCTTTGATGCCAAAATGATTATTGGCTGATTTGGCTAGCTCACTCCTACCCCACCCGCTTTCGAGGCCCGCTACTGCCAAAATTAATGGCGCTGGAATTTTGGTTTGCTGGCTTAGCTCTTTGGCCAAATAGCCGTAATTCTTGATGTATAGCTTGACTTGCCAAGGACGATCGATCGTTGCTTCTTTCGTAGTAAAACCCAAATTAAGCATCGAAATAGTGAATAGTACGACTAGCAAGGATAAGTTGTGTTTCATGTTAATGGCAGTTATCTCCCGCCAAAGAAAAAACAAAATTCCTACTAATCATAGATTACAAGCAGATTACCCACTTTGAATAGGAGGAGGTAATAAAAATGGATACTCAAATGGATTGATTTATTGGTAAGAAAATTTCGTCTGAGTAATTTTTTATTACAAATAAACCTGCTGATGAAAATGGATTATTCCATCAGTAATACAGGCGCCATCGGGATAGCTTTTGCCGAAACGGATGCTGAAATTATTTTGGTCCGCCATCTCATGTGAGTCGGAAGGCGGAATCCGGGTGTTGCCAGCCTATTTTCCGCCTTCCGACTTCCGACTTCCGATTTCCGACTTCCAATTTCCGACTTCCAATTTCCGATTTATTAGTGCTCTTTGCTAAAGCTTTATGCTCTAAGCTACCCGTAAACAAGCTACATGAGATGGCTGTATTATGGTTGATCTACACCATAAACCAGGCGAACACAGGAATTTAACTGATCCACTTGTCACCTTACATCAGCCTTCTACTCATAAACCTTCTACTCATAAACCTTCTACTCATAAACCTTCTACCCTGAAATATATCCATAGGCACAATAAGGATTATTTACATTGAAAGAAAATTTTAACTGAGTAATATATCTCAATAACAATAAACGCTTAGTTCCGCATTCTTCGCACCGTTCTTGGTCGTTTTTGAGGACGGCGAGTTGTTGTTGGCCCTGCCGTTCGGAAGGCTGACCCACCATGACCTCGTCGGGTAGCTTCACCTAATTTCTTAGCTGCTGGGTTTTCTATATTCTTGATTACCCTTTTTTCTTCCAGGTTGTCATAGTGGTGATCATGTGTACCGTGTAGTTTATTATTCTTCCTGGGGTTATCCAGGTATCCTTTCGCGTGCCCCAACTCATGCAGCAGTCCCAATGCCGGCGATTGCTTTCCTCCTGAAGTGGTTTTTAGACCCGATCGTGGATGATAATAGACCTTATGGCGATGGGGTTGAAAAGCTAAGCCATCCAAATCCTTTGTCTGTACGAGGTTAACAGTCTTCTTGTGTGCTGCTAAATCCTTAATTAACTTCCCTACGCCCCCTTTTCTTAGATAGTTGAAAGAGGCCACTACGTCTTTTACAAATGGATCATTGCCTTTGTATTTAGCGCCATATCTATAATCGAGCTTTTTACTATTGTGTCGGCCATATCTGATCGTGATTTTTTCACCATCCGGATCATTATAAATCACTGGATTGTTGGCTACATAGGCATAAGGACTTATGCCAGGATAGGCTTCGGCTTGAGGATCTACTCCTAGCCATATCCCCGTTTCCTGATCGTAATACCTGGCACCATAGTAATAAAGTCCGGTTTCCCGATCCAGCTCTTTCCCATTAAATAAGTAAGGCTGCTGTACATCCCTGACTTCTTCTACAAATAATCCACCAAAAGGTAAATAGGCATTAAACTGTCGACTCGTCCCATTATAATCACTAATATAACTAGCACTCCCCAGGTGATCAGCATGATAGAAGAACTGCTCAATTTCTTCATAGATACCTAAACCTTCATAGCCATAAGGAGGTTCGATACTTTCATTTGAAGGGATTTGGCCATTAATCCAAACAGGAGGACCAGGAGGGCCGGTAGTGTCTGGAGGGCCGATCGGTAATGGCCAGTCCTCTGGCACAGCGGTATAGGGAGAAGCTGTAGGAGGAGTGGGCAAAGGATTACCCGTAATCTCCGGTTGTGCATAATAGCCCGGCAAAGTGGGCGGTCCGGGAGGAATACCTAGGGAGTCATAGTAATTCAATAGGGTTTGTTGAATCTGTAGGAGTCGAAGCTGATAGTCGAAATTGCCGGCTGCAATCCCCTGCCCTGCTGGCAAAAGATTGTTATTGAATTTCCCTGTCCCCACTTTCGAGCTGATGCGCTGACCATCTACGTAGTAATGCTTGGTGAAACTATTACTCTTGGCTACAAAATAAGGACTGACATAAGCCGTATAATTACTACTATGATTGATTATACCCGCGGGTAAACCATTGACAAATACTCCTTGTACCCCACCATGACTTTTGATGGCTCGCTCGCCATCAGCATCATAGCTATAGAGGCTGATGTAACCACCATCGGATAAACCTACCAGGCGGTTCTCCTCATCCCAAATAAATTGCTGGGTGCTGTTCTTGCTTTCTAAGTAGGAAATATTACCGTTAGCATCATAAGTCACTTCTGATTCTCCAATATGAGTCGGTGCATAAGCTCTTCCTTCCTCATACCGATAAGCCTTATCGCGTGATTGCAGGCTAGCTGTTGCGTTACTATGTTCGTGGTTTTGTGTTTGCTGCACGATGTTATGGACATTGTCATACTGCATATCCAAGTCATAGCTGGCATTGTCCTTTGTACCAGTCCATTGACCGTTCGCCTCCTTTAGCCGATAGAGCATATCGTATCCATATTGCTGTTTCACATTCCCCCCAATATCCCTTGCTTTACTTTCTGATTGTATGCTCAAAATATTATTCATTGGATCATATTGGTAATCATTGTCCATGATAGTCTGACCATTAGCGTTTTTGGTGGCTAATTGTTCTAATCGACGGCGATCTGCCTCAAAAGCATATTGGGTACTTGTGCCATTACCACATTCCATGAATACCCGATCTCCAAATTTGTCATAGCCAAGCTGTTCTACATACGGATAGGTTCGTCCCAGTTTTTCTCCCTTCATGGCTAGTAGCTGCCCGGCTGGGTTATAGCTGTAGTCCAACACCTCCCCATCTGGATAAGTCATCTTTTGAATACGATTCCAACTGTCATACTCATAAGTGGAGACATAAGTAGACACGATGGCGGAATTGATAATCAACGTTCTTATATTTTTCGTCACCTCTCCATGCGGATCAAAGAAATATTCCTGGCCACCACTACCATCTTCCACCAACCAGACCCTACCCGCTCGATGGTGTTCCGCTCCTGCTTCCCCATAATGAAAACGGACATTATTTTGGATATTCTTGGGATATTCAATGTGGGTCAGTCGCTCATGATCATAGGTATATTCAATCGCTGCATCTCCAAAAGTATTTCGGATATTAGCTGTTATTTTTTTCAGCATGTTACCTGCTAAATCATAGTCATACTCCGTCAAACCCGCTGATGGATGCAATTCGCTCCGTCTACGCCCTAGATTATCGTAGGAATAATGCGTTTCATTGTCAAAATCATCGGTAACGGTGAGCAATTCTGATAATGAATTATAAGCAAAATGCGTCCATATTTCTCCTTCAGGGCCATAGTCCGTAGTCGCTACCAAATTACCCCGCACATCTGTGTAGCTCTCTTTGATATGATTAAGTGCATCTGTGGTAATGGTTTTAAATTGAGCATTTCCTTCATGATCTGTTCCTATTTCAAAAGCGGTCTCCATCGTAGCTCCATCGGGCAAGCGTGTTTGGGTAATACGGTCTAAGATATCATAAGTGATGGTAGTAGGCTCCACATTATCTAAGGTCGTATTGATCGTTGATTCTCTGCCCAATGGTTCAGTGATAGGATAGTAACGAGTCTTTACCCGGCCGAATGCATCATAGAGTTCTTCTCCAGAGACGATATATCGGAGATCATCAGACTGCCCACCAGCAGTAAACAAGGCAGCCATTTTCTTGTCCTGCAAATCCCGCTTCAAGCCATCAATAAAATGATAGTAGGGAATGTCTGCATCATGCTCCGGGTCATAATGCAATGTTTCCGCATAAGGTACTTCGGCATCAGGAAAATAGGCATAGGCAATGGTATGATCTTTGCCTTCAGCCATTTCATAGGGCCCGGTGAAGGTGCTCACTCTACCTCTTTCATCATAGGTGTATCGGACCTGTTGTTCATTGATATCGGTAGTCGCCAACAGTTGGCCGAACAGATATTCGTATTGATTGGTAGATTGATACCCATAACTATCCTGTATCTGAGTAACATAGGTATGTAGTTCTTCATCATAATTGTAGCTGTAACTCAAACGCTCTCCTTTGTAATTACTCGGGCGAGTCAATTCTTTCATATTTCCATATTCATCATACGTCATATCAAATTGAGCCATAGCACCATCTTCCAGCAGTTGTTGTAACACTAGCACATTAGCCCGATCATCAATCATAGATATTCGATGTCGTTTTAGGCCCTGATCTGTGAAGTATTTTGTCTCTTTAGGTAATGCTTTTATATAAAGATCAGCTAAGTCATGAAAAGCGATTTCTTTGGTTAAAACATCATCAGCTGCGCCATTTCCATAATCTACTTCTTTAATAATATTCCCCCATGGGTCATATTCAAAAGCTTGGATGCGTTGTAAGCCCACATCTGCTTGGCCTTCATAGTAAGAGGTAGTCATTTGGGTCAGGGCGGGGAAGGCTGCACCGGCAGGATCGTTAGCCAGGGCGGGGGGTAAATTTGTACCAGTTAGTACATCTTTTAGCGTGTATAAATAGGCAGTTTCAATATATCGATTACCTGCTCCATCCTGGATCACCTCCGATTCTAGTAGTCCTTTCTTATAATAATTGGAATTGGCGTAAGTATAAACCGCCGTTCGATAAATGGCATCTGCTTGTTCTGTATCCAATTGATGCGCTTTTACAGTTCGGAAACCGTAAAATTCTCTCTCATGTCGATCGAAATAACCGCCAGCGTATTCAAAACGACTCTTCAATTGATCGGCTCCATCCCCCTGGAAACCATCATCCACTAATACAGATTGTAGTACCCATTTTCGACGAGCCATTTTATTATCTGTATTAGACAATTGATAGTCGAGGGTGAAGGCGGCTCCCAATGGACGATTGATTTTCTTCAGCAGATTGGTCCGGCCAATGGTTGATTTCTTCACCGTCAATTCGCCATCATCTGCAGAGCTTATAAAATCTGGATGACCATCGCCATCTACATCCTCAAATTGGCTAAATTGACGACTCACGCCTTGTCCCACCGAAGTACTGGGATTAAAACAGACCCGGATAAAAAAAATAGGGGCACAAATGGTAAAAGCACCATTAACCGATTCTCCAGTAGAGGCTCCGTCACTGATCTTGTTCGCCCCAGTCCAGTCCATCGCAGGTCCAAATCCATTTCCTGTGTTTAATCGGACTTTAATAGGACTACCTAACATGAGTTGATCCACTAATCCATCTCCATTGATGTCGTCTAAATCTTCCGTAACAAAATTCTCGGTACGAGAAAGGCTAAACCCAGCAGCAATACTACCACTAGCAATATTCACGCCGGCACCCCCACCGTAGTCTAGGCTTTTCCCAGCCCGTAAGCCCGCATATCCCCAGTCCTCTTGCGCCGCAAATCGATACCCCAAATTCAAGGCTACCTTACCACTGGGATACACCTTGTCCGTTAATCCATCCCCATTAATATCCAACCAGGTATGGACGGTTTCATCTTCATCATTCCCAAAATTTCCGCTAATACCAATCGACGAAGCTGCGGCCTTCGCTGCGGAGCGGGATCGCTTTCCCTGGCTGCCACTTCGCGCCTTGGCCTTGCTCCCTTTGCTACGCCTTCCCCGCGCTTCCCCTGAATTGCTAACCCGGGAATACACAAAAGAACCGCCCAGTGTGAATCCTTCTGCCTGACTTTTAGCTTCATGTGTTCCAAAAGAATGGGGAAAGGTGCGACTTTCTAGCCCGCCTTTGGTCGTTGTATATTGTATTCGATTCGACGTCACAATATCAGGATATCGATCTCCGTTCATATCCATGACTTCCAAGCGAGTCTTAAGCGTAGTCCAAGAAGAGCCCGCAGAGCCAGAAACCAGCCCAGCACCACCGCCAGCCGCCACACTATTCATTTTTACCTCTGATAGTAAATTAGGAGCGCTAATACCTGATCCATCACTTGAAGTAGGAAGTGGTAAAAGGTTGTCCTCTCCCATTCTAGAGCTACTTATCGTTTCTTTTGTTATATAAGTTAGGTTATCATAGCCCAGCCAAGCGCCAGACTTGGCATCCGCAATCATGCTAATAAAAATGGCTTTGGTTGGATCATAGAAATCACCTTCCAAATCATCTGGGTCTTCATAATTAATCGTAGTATCCACATCCATTAAAGCATCATCCAATTTCAAGGCGGCTTCTGCAATAGGCAAATCGCCACGCCCCTGATTGCCATTGTAGATGAATTGTCCCCAACCCCGGTATTGTGGCCCAAAAATCTGATCATCCTTAGCTTGTGTACTAAACAACCCAGCTGCGACTTCCAAGATTTGACCATTGAGTTCCACTTGCACCGTCGGGTTATCAGGTGGTGTGTTGGCGAAAAAAGCAATACTTTGAGCTAGGTGATATTCAACATAAAGACTGTCGCCAGGAACTACATCAATACTGAGTGGCTGCCCATCCACTGGCGCATTATTAATGTAAGAAGCTTTACCCATCAGTTCATTGACTTTTTTTACACTGAGGGCATAAAAGGATAAACCATTGGTAAAGTTGCCTGGAGACGGGCTGATAGTCGCCAGTCCACTATCCTGCACTGCCCAAATCGTCGTCCTTTTCACTACTTCATTAAACATCGAATAATCAACGGAGGGGCAAAAATCATAAATGGGATCTCCTGCCCCATTCACTACAGCCGAACCATCATCTGCTGAGGTAAAGTACAGTCGCGGCACCCAACTAATGGCTGCCCAATCCACATTGCTGGTACTCACCAGCCTAAATAATAATTCATCATCTTTATTGACATTGAGGTCTTCAATGATAATATCCTGCTCCACTACTTCCGACCACGGGATTTCCATACTGTAAATCGTGCTTGTTCCATTGATAGTATCCGTCTTCGTAATTAACAAGCTTACATCATCCGAAGTCACGGGTTTAACCAATTTACCTTCCACTCTAATATCACCTCCAATGGTCATGCCTACCGATTGACAAGAGGACAATAGGAAATCTTCTGAGGCTTTAAATCGTCCGACTTTCAAACCATTGGCGTCCAATTCATCAGCAGGAATAGTAGAATAGCTTATTTCCGGATCCCAGATCACTCGATCATAGGCGCCATCGAATATCGACTGTACTCGAAAATAAATTCGGTCGCCTTTATTTACGGTCACCTGATCAACGCCTGTTGGTACTTTAGGACTGTGATCATCCGCAGCAATCGTCTGCTGCCAAAGCCAATTTCCTTTTAGTTGGATACTGACTTTCACCCCATCTTTAACCGGATAATCTGCGCCCTCATTGATCAAATTTACTGGGGCATTAATACTGACAGCACCCGCATACGGAGCTTCCCACATTCTCACTACATCATGTAAGGGAAATTCTTCTACCAGCACGGCAAGTTCTTCGGGACTTGGTCCAGCCCCCGTCTGATCTATGGCTCCTTCGGCAAAGATCGGACTCGGCGTATCACCACTATCAGCCGTGAATACAGGATCACCATTTTCATCAATATGGTTGAATAGGACTTTCCCTTTCACGGCAATATCGACCAAGCCATCTCCATTAAAGTCAGAGAAATAGGTATCGGTAGTTGTTTTTGCTGTGGTGTTTTCATAACCCAAGAAAAAAGGACCGGGATGCGCCTCGGCCCCAATGGTTGTACTTTTAGTTTTACTTTGACTAAATTGATTCACTCCTCGAACCAATCGTTTTTCACCAAAGGCATTACTGGCATCGGCCAAGCCGGCTAGATTAGCCCGATAATACAGTGCATTGTTTTGCTGGAATAATTTATCGGGAAGGCCATCCCCATTGATATCTACAAATGCGATTAGCCCGGAACCACTAGATTCGGCATAAGAAAAACTTCCGCCTGCTGTATTTGTTTTGGTGAATAAATTTCCAATGGGCCCCACTGTCACGGCAGAGCCTATATCAAAGTTATCTGACTTCGCGCCACCAAGCATACTAGTTTTACCATCAAAGCCAGGAACGGGATTGGCAATTCCCCCCTTTACAGCATCATTGCTCACACTCCAATTGCTACCGCTCGCCAAAGGCTTAAAACTCCCTCCCTCGTTTACCTCATCATAATATTCCATGGTATGCGTATAGAAAGGAACATTCAATTGATCATACTCCGTAATGCTTTGAAGTAAGGTTTTGAAAAAGGCTCCTTCTTTGTACGCCAACTCATAAGACCTAATCGGAGTCCCCTTAAAGCTCAGTTCAATACGTCTGAGCAAATCCGTAGTGACCCGTTTAAAACCATATGTACCATCAATACGAACGTCTTTCCGCCTACCTTCTCCTAAGTCTCGATCTCGTTGAAAGTTAATTTGGTATGGTCCTTCACTGTCCTTGAATCCCGTATAATTGATCTGACTCAAGTAAATCTCTCTGCCAGCGACGGTACCTCCTGGGATTCCAGCATCGGTAACCGTTTGGTATTGGTATCGGATATTGTTGTCATTTCTATCTTTGGTTTCTACCAAATTCCATTGTACAATATTTCCCGAATCATCTCTTAATACAGCCTCATCAATTACATCACTCCCATTCATTCCCCCATAGGAATAGCTAGTTCCCATCTTATCAATGACTTCCCACCAATAATTATTAGGATGATTACCATGACGAGTAATCTTGGAGAAAGCGGCTTCTACCCTAGGGAAGAACACTTTTTCTGTCGTCCTATCTTCGAGGGTTTTCCGATGCGCTACTGGGCTTAACTGATTTCCATCAAGCAAGTAAGTCTCTGTTTCTTTGGCCTCATCGTATCGAGGTACACCCCAGCGGGTGTCCACACTGATCATCGATACATCCAGGTCCCAGCCCAAACCCAGCCAAGTATGTCCGCCATCACTATTGTAGTTGATATTCAAATCCGGATATAGCCCTTGTCTTCCCATCGGGAGCTTTAAGGGGAAGAGGGTAGCCGCACTCCCCGTATTGTTAGGAATGGGAGCTGGGATCAATACAATACCGTCTGCTGGATCAGCTTTTGTAAAATCTTTTATAGCGGTTGAGGTAAAATCCTGGGTAACGGGCGCCTCCGGTATGTTGATCGCTGTAGGTAGAAGCGTGGAGAATAGTAAGGAGGCTATGAAAACTAATTTGCTGTTCATGTCTTCTCTTAGTTTTGGGTCATTTAAGGTGGTATACTTACTGAACGACTAGCTTCATACTGCGTACGTCTTTACCTGCTTGTAATCGAAGATGGTAAGTTCCTGGCCTTATCAGTTTATTCCGATACCGAAAAAAATCATAGGAAGGATACACTTGTTCATGAATTAGACGACCAAGGTTATCCAGGATTTGTACACCCAAGGGCCGTGATTCCTCCAGCTGAACCCGGAGTTCGAAGGACTCTCCCGCCGCCAATGGATTGGGATAGAGATTGAAAGCCTTAAATGCACTTTTTGCGGCGGCTAAGACGCTGATCTTTTTGCTAGACACGCATCCGTTCAATTCCATTTCAAGTTGGTAGTCTCCGACTGCTTCAATTTCAATTTGGGAGGAATACAAGCTTTGCCCTGAAGGAGTCAACCAACGGTATTGAATTCCTGCTTGTCCAGCCGCGTTTAACACCAAGGGCTCATTTGTTTTTAGTTGATAGCTGGCTAACAATTCCGTAGCCGCCACCTCTTCGCTATTAATCGAAAATAGCTGCTGGTACTCGTTTTGCTTGGCGTCTTTGATCGTTAATCTAAATTCACCGGCTTCGATGGCAGCGATCTGCTCGATTTTTCTTGTTGAAGCGATCCAGGCTACTTTGGCTTTGGTTTCCAAATTGTACCACTCAAAATGGAAGGGCGCTACTCCACCGTGTACCTTCAATTGCAATTGTCCCTCTTTTTGCAGGGAACAACTGGGGAGTTGCAAATCTATTTGGGCCAACAAATCCGTCCCTTCTTGAAGGGTGAAAACATCCGTTCCTGATCCATCCGTGTCCCATGCGATTTGATCAAAGACCACTTCAGCTGATTGGCTGGTGTTACTAGCTTTGTAATACTCCGTATGGGTAAAACCAAAGTCGCCACTGCCGCTTCGGTCGATCAGCAACCACACCTGCTTCTCGGGATGAGTTAGTACTTCCAATTGGGTTAAATCCAGTTTTAATTGGGTGGATAAATGCTGGTGATCACCCGTGGCTGCCATCAGCCATTTCCGCTCCAAATAGGGCTTTTCTGCTTTTTCGATTCTCGGAAAACGCAAACGACCGTTATCGTCCCCCCAGAGAAGGAAGGTAGCCGGTGGCAAAGAAGCCTCATTTTGAGCATTATGATCTCTCATCGCACCGACGGCTATCCTCCAAATGGGTGCTGCATCCTGCTGACTAGCCGCCTGCTTCTGTAGCAGACCGGAGATATCATCTCTAGCTATACCCGCTATTCGGTGGCTGTATGCTCTATTATTTTTCTCATGCCAAATGATCTTTCCTTCCGCATTCAAGTAATCGCTCTTTTGGAGCGTTATTCCATATTTAATGGCCAGGTAAGAATTAACTCGCAATTGTTCTTTCCGGCTTAGCACCTTGTTATAGATCAGGAATTCAGGGAAAAGACCACTAAAAGAGGATACAGGAATACCAAGGGTAGAAGAGATATGACCTAATCTTAATGTTCCGCCCGTAGCAGATTTTGAGGCCGGCGGTAAATGCTGATAATAGGTATTGAGGCGAGGGCCTCCTTTCTTCGCATCGATAAAATTTAAAAATTTACCCTTAGCTAAGTCAGCCATTCTTTCCGTCGATAAGAGAACATGCTGTTCATTTGGAGCTTCAAAACTCCAGACGCTACGCTCCAAGAAAGTATCTTGTGCCTGATGCAGGCTGATGAAAGTTGCTTGTGTCAAGTCGCCAGCCACCAGGGAGAGCGTCATGGGGCTTTGCCCCTCCGCGAAGGAGAAAGCAGGATTATAATTCAACCACCTCAAGTCGGTGCCAAAGGGGAAAATCTCCTCTTGATCCCCTACTCTATTTTGCCAATAATAATTTCCCTCCTGATCTGCTTGTGCACAGAACCAAGTCTTCAATCCATCCACACCACCTGGCATAATACTTTGCCCCTCAATATTCGTAGACCCAATCCCAAAGAGGAAAAAAAGCAGACTCAATTGTCGTAAAGTCATAGGGTACATATGTTTTATTATCATGGAAAGACTATTTGAATGCCAGAGTACTAGCTAAAGGGACTTACTGGTCAAAGGGAATCGCATAACCCACCGTAAACTGGTAGGAATTAGATCGGTTCCGGTTTTCAATAAAATAGTATCCGTTGGCCTGAGTTTCAATCACATCCTGCAAACCTACATTCCAACGCGCTTCCAAAAATAAACGCCCGATCTCAATCCCTGCACTTAAGGCAATTGAGACATCCGTTTTTCCTTTCAATACTTCGCGAAGATTCTGCTGGATCTGCAAATCTTGACCAATGACTTCCGTGTTGGAATTATAGATAATATTAGTGCTGGCCAGGTTCACTCCGATCTGTGGAGCAATACCAATATGGAATCCACTGACTCCTTCCCCAAATTCAGCTAAAGGGTAGATTTTAAATTGGGGGGTAATATTCAGGTACTCATACCGAAACTGGATCATATATTCCAAGCCATTTACATCATCGTACTTGAAATCACCTCCTTGCATAGCAAAAACAATCTCAGGTTGAATGGCCAAAAACGAGCCCCCTCTGAATTTGTAATAGAAAAACAGCCCGGCCGCTGCCCCATAACGGGGTACAATTGAAGTGTTGTAGGTAGCTTCGGGATGAACCGGACGAATCAGCGTCGTCTTGATTTCATCGATCGTGGAGTAAGTCGCCCCTGCTTTAAAACCAAAAAAATACTCGTCATCTGGCAACTGTGCAAAGACAGTTCCAAAAACGAAGAGGAGAGAAAGGGTAAGGCAGTGTTTCATTGTCATCGATTTTATAGGAAAATCTAATTCTTCTACAATATGGACAACTAGGCGCAAACACCCAAAAATAAAGGGGGGACAAAAGGGGGACAGTTCAGATGAAAGCAGTTTTTATTGGACTTTTTCGTACTTTACAGTATCAAAAAAGCTGACAAGTATGCGTAATCCTTCTCTCGTATTTCTATTGTTGTTAATTGGCATGGCTTGTGCCAGAAAGGATGCAGTCAAGACTCCTGAACATCCAAGCCCTCCTGAAAACAGCGAACTCAATGCCGAAGTAATAAAGGTGGAAGTGAGCGGTAGCCCAGAAAAATATGTGTTCAGTGTGACCCTTAAAAGCCCTGATACAGGTTGCGATCAATATGCAGACTGGTGGGAAGTAATTACGCTGGACGGGAAATTAAAACATAGAAGAATTTTAGCACATAGCCATGTCACTGAACAGCCTTTCACAAGATCTGGTAACCCTGTACCCATCTCAGCAGAAGAGACGGTATACGTCCGGGCACATATGAATAATGGTGGGTATGGTACAAGTGTTATGAAAGGGAGTAAGCAAGCTGGCTTCACGGCTGAAACCTTGGATAAAGATTTCGCCATTGAACTAGCCCAACAAGAGCCACTTCCGACTGATTGTGACTTCTAGTTATTAGGAATCAAAATCGGACTTACCGCTAGCCAAGGCTGCCCCCAATTTCCGAAATCTGGATTTTGCGATTTTCGAATAACAGATCGAGCCGCTGCCTTGCCGCTACTTCTACCATGGTAGAGCGTATAGGCTAATAATTCGCCCTCCTCAGTTCGATCAACTCCAACCACAACGCCAATATGCCCCACCAGTCCTGGCTGTGTTGCCCCGCTCAACATATCTACTGTCATTCGTTTTGGTGTCTTGGTGCCCGGCCTACCATAAAACATGACCTGCCCCACTTGAATCAAGTCAATGCTTTTCTTCGGCTTAGTAACTAATTGTAGTTCTTCCTGTCGATGATACCAGGCGGCCAATGCTCGGCTACTATGAAAAGAGCGACCCGGGAATAAATAGCCATCGCAAGTAGCTTCAGACAAAGCTTCACATAATCGGATAAACATACCCGAACAATCCTTAAAATCAGAGGCTTTATTACTGTACATCCATTCATCTGGCTCTGATTCTATTTCCGCTGCATAATGCTCTAAAAAGGCGGCCAATTCCTCCGGCTGATCATCGCATATTAATGGAGTACCTGCTTTCTCACCGTTCATCCCCTTATCCAAATTGTGCTCCTCTCCTACTCTATTTAGGTAGACCAAAATGCTGACAAAACAAATCCCGAAAAAGACCTTTCTCATGGCGGCTGGTTTAGTTAGAACGATGAACGATACAAATTCCCCTCCCTCGTTTTGACGATATGGCTAAAAAAAGTAATGTTCGATAGCAGCTTATTATAAAGAAAATTACGTCTGAGTAAAATACAAGACTAATTAAACACCCAGCCCAACGTGCTAGTTATGCTGATTACTGATCTTACTCAGGAATGAAGAATAAACAAATTGGTCTTGGCTATTTATTCTTCATTCCTCGGGATTCAATAGACTTTATTATCTTTTACGGTAGGGTTTATAAATCAATTGTTGTCCGCCCAAAGATGCTTCATACATCAGGCCTCCATTACTCATGGTAAAAACGGCCACTCCATCGCTGTAGGCCAAGTCGACAGAAGCACTTTCTGTTACAGCCACTGCTGACGCCTGGGCGGCAAACTCAATCTTATTCTCCTTGAATCGTCGCAAATCGGCTTCGGTTTCAAAAAATATAATTTGTTTGTAAGCTTGACCGCCAAACTGTAGTCCAATCGTCAATTGTGTAATCTTTGCTTTTCCAATGGGCTGGCCTTGTTCAAAAGCCGTACCACTTCCGTGTGCACCACCGATACCTATACCGCCTTTCCCCACCGAAGGAAAAACCGCGTAACCGTAAGCATCTTCAAAGAAGATATCAAATTTGTCACTTTTGGCTTGGAAGGCAGCCATGGTCTCTTTGGCTTTTTTCAAGGCATTTGGATTGTACTGGGCCTGTACTAGGAAAGGTGTCATGGCCAAGACCGCGAATAAAACTAAGATTCGATTTTTCATGTTGATTGTAATTTTGGTTTGTAATCTCGCCAACTGTCTAGCTTCTTGTTAACAAGATTAGGATGGCATTCGTTTGCTTCCAAAGTTTTAAAGTCTTCTTAAGAGTATGTTTGGGCAAGCGTGATTAGCCGAAAGTGAGCAAATTTTATTTTAGACAAGGCAGATTTTGCAGCCCAATGCGGGCAATTAGGCGAAAAATCTAACGCAGAATAAAAAAAAATTTGCCGCTTGGAGGCAATTAAGGCCTGCCCAAACATGCTCTAATACTATTCTGCTATAGATGTACCTAAGGGCACATTTATACTTACTAGGGTTCCTGCACCTGGGCGGCTATCAATTTCATATTCTCCGCCAATGTATTCCGTTCTAAAGGCTATACTTTTTAGGCCCATGCCTTCATCTTCGGCTACTTTATCGGGTTCGAAACCTTTCCCATCATCCTCCACGGTTAGACTTAGCCACTCTTCGCTATAGGTTATTTGCACTAGGACTTCCTTGGCGTCTGCATATTTTACAATATTATTCAGCAATTCTTGTACAATTCGATACAACATCACATTGGTGCTATCATCCAATACTTGTTCCTCTCCGTATACCTGAAGGTCTGCCTCAAAGTCGTGGGTATCATCCATTTTCTGGATCAAATCCCCCAGTGCTTTCCTAAGTCCTAATTTGCTCAATGCTTGCGGCATCATTTCATGCGCAATTTTGCGGACTTCCGTGCAGGCCTCATCGATCATTTCACTAGCCTTGCTATAAATTTTCTCGGTTTTATGATTAGTAAAACTAATCTGTAGATTGCTGACACTTGCTTTTAAGGTGGATAATAAGTTGCCCAAGCCGTCATGCAAGTCTCTAGCTATTCGAGCTCTTTCTTTTTCTTGCCCTTCCAACATAGACCGCATAGAGATAATTTGCTGTTCCTGTTTTGCGGTAGCTAAAAGCAAACTTTTAGCTCTCAAGCGATTTTGATAGACAAGTGTCCCGATGATAAGGGTAGACAGTAGAATACCTAAGGATAAGATTAATAAATTCACCTGATTCGCTTTTTTTCGGTTAGTAATTTCTTCTTCTAATAGCCGTGTTTTTAGTTGTTCTTTTTCGTATTGAATTTTTAAATCCGCGAAGGCTCCCAGGCTAGCGTCACTGAGTTTAGCTTCTTCATCCATGGTCTTTAAATCTTGCAACAATTGATAGGCAACTTGATAGTTTCCTCGTAGAAGTTCCCCTTTACGCCGTACATCTTTAATGTAATACGTAAAACCTAGTCTTTCTGCTACTCCCGGAACGACAGCTGCACTGTCCAATAGGGCTTGTGTATTTGCAAAACCCAGGCTTTGAATTTTTCGAAATATCCCCATTGTATCCAAGCCTTTTTCTGCTCCATTATAGGCCATATCCGCAATAGCAATTAAGTTTTCTGCCACAGCGATATTCTTTACTTTATCTCTGTATTTATAGGATTCTAAATAATGGGTCGTTGCCTCCTCTAAATCTTCCAATAATTCCGCAGATTGTCCCAAGCCAAAGTAAATTCTTGCAATGGCAACTGGGTTTTCAGGTTGCTCTTTGAGTCGAAAATCTAAAGCGGTTTGGTATTTGGCGATGGCTTCCTCGGGCTGCTCTAAGAGGTTCATACAGATCCCCCAATTATTCAATATCCCTGCCTTCCGTTCTTCATTTTCCGATTGTGAGTAATAATCATAAGCCTTCGTATAAGCCTCATTAGCTGCTTCTAAAGAACCGTAATGCATCAAGATAGATCCTCTGCCATCATAGGTCAAACCTAATCCATCTAAATCACCAATCTTACCATAGATCATCGCCGAACTATCAAGTAAAGCCACTTTTTTATCCATCTCATCATAGTGCAAACACCAAGCTAGACGGTGATAGGCCTTACCCAATAGCTGCTGGTCACCGAGTATTTTTGCCAAATCTAAAGCCCGATAAGAATAGTCTATCGCTTCGGGTCCATTATATAATAAAAAGGCAATCCTTAGATAAGCGGCACACTGCATAGAGTCCTCTGGCATAGTTTCCACGACCTGTTTTATACTATCTAATTCTGTTGCAGCATTCATTGTCAATGGAAGCATTAACAAAAAAACACAAGCATAACGAAATGGGAGGTACCTATTCATTGTAAAAAGTAATTGAACAACTTAGCTTATCAAAGACATAGAACTCATACTACTAGACATTTAGAAGACAGAAGAGAGATGGGGCTAGGTACAAGCCAGAAGCCCTACCTCAGCAGTCTCACTTCTGTCTTCTCGCTTCTCTCTTCTGGCCTATGTCTAGCCGATCCCTCCTCTGTCATCTGGCCTCTCCTTTTGTCCAGTAGTAGACATAGAACTCATGTACAAGATACAAGCTTTTGGTTTTTAATGATATAGCACAATAAGGTGATTTTATAATATCACACAATTGTGTGAGAAAAGTAGTCAATAGTATGATATTTCAAAATCACATTTTTAGGTGTAGATAACGGACTGGATATGTCGGAGATTTGTAGTGTACTTTTTAATCATTATAAAACCATTAAACCTCCAAAATCATGAAAACATCCGCAAAGGCCAGTAAAAAAGCAACGGCTAAGAAGAAAGGCAAACGAAAAGCTGAGGTTTCACCGATTCAGAACAAGAGAATGCCCAACGAGGGTGTCGCGAAAATGGCCCAACCGCCCATTACTTATCCCGCGATGGCGGCGGCTATTCAGCGTATTGCCCAGCCAGTTTCTTTTGAATCATTGAAGCGATTCTACAACATCTAGGGCTTGTTTTCTTGTATTAGCGAGACTGGGTAGGATCTTATTCGAATTTTTCCAATAACAAACCTAAACCCCAAACATCATGAAATATATTATCGAAAGTCTGCTGCCTTTTTTCAACACGAGCTTGTGCTTTCAACTACTACACTGGCATGGAGACATCTATGGATTCAATGCTACTACCCCAAATGGGGAGCCGCAAAAAACCAATAATACCCATGAATTATGAGCCAAGTAATCGAATTCGCAGGTATTAATGAGCAAGTGGAAAATGATGATGAGTTTAATTCCTTATTGGACATTTCCATTCACCATAAAATCCCACATTTACACGAATGTGGTGGACATGGGGCTTGTACCACTTGCCGGGTCAGAATACTAGATGGCATCTATAATTGCAGCCCCAAAACAGAAATTGAAAAATCAACGGGCTTTGCCAGAAAGTGGGATCCATCTATTCGATTAGCTTGCCAGACGTATCCCAAAGGGAATGTCAAATTACAGCGATTAATCTGGTCTAGCGCAGAAGTCAACCAGCTACAAAAAGAACTTGCACCAGAAGGCAAAGCAGAAGAAAGGCCGATTGCTATTGTCTTTTGCGACCTGCGCAATTTCACGAGCTTATCCTCCGAGAACCTAAATTTTGATATCGCCTTTATGCTCAACCGCTTTTACACCGCCTTGGGTGAGCCGATCTTAATGAATAATGGTATTATTTATCAGTATGTAGGGGATGAAATAGTTGGTGTTTTTGGGACGACAGGCGGGTCAAGGGAAAAGAATTGCATGGATGCGATTCGCGCCGCTTTGGGCATGCAGTATGCTTTGGATTTATTAAATAAAACAGAGTTAAAAGACTTCCAGGTAGAACTTAAATCAGGGATCGGCATCAACTTCGGCAACGCTTACGTGGGTCACTTGGGGCATCCGACTCATCGCCAGTTTTCAGTGATTGGTGATCCCGTTAATGTAGCCAGTCGCATCCAGGGGTATACCAAAGTAACAGGCTCTAAAATCCTGATTTCTAAATCTGTTTTTAGGTGTGCGACCAAAGATGCGCTCATGGTCGGAAACATTTACAGCGCAGATCTTGCCGGTAAAGAAGAAGAAATCGACCTCTACGATTTAGTCGGTTTCAAGGACATGGACTTACAATTGGAACTACAAGCTTCCTTGCATATAATCTTACAAGATGACATAGGGTTTGCTAAGCTTTTTTACGATACCGTATTTGAATTAGCCCCGATAGCCAGAAGTCTATTCAGAAGTAATATGACGGACCAAGGGCGCCTATTAACACATATGCTAGGCGGGATTGTCTATTCGCTTTCTCGCCCAGAACACTTGAACTCAGGATTAAAAAAGCTAGGACAAAGTCATGTCAAGTATGGGGTAAAGGCCGAACATTATCCTATTGTGAAACAGGCGCTCATGAGTACCATCGACCAGACCTTAGGCGATTTGAAAACCGAACGCGCCATGGAAGCATGGAGTACTGCCCTTGACTTTGTAATGGACGCCATGCAAAACTGGGAATCTCTCTAAATCGTAAACACTGATTTGGGAAGGGTATTCCATTTTACTGGACTAATACGGTTTATCAGTTGAAGGTTGAAAGTTTAGTGCACAGGTATAAACCTTTAAGCCTAAACTTTTCAACATCATTGGAGTAAAATGCCCAATTCATCATCAATTATCACAGCCATATGGCTATGTAATAATAGCCAATGCTATGCTCATTACAGCACAAATAGCGAACGGGAAACCTCTTATTTATCCGGTGTAATGACAAACCAATAACCTCTTATCATTACTAAAACTCTTGGAAAATGAAAGTATTCACATTTGTTTACGGCATCATTGCCTATGCCATTTTCTTTGTCACTTTTTTGTATGCCGCTGGCTTCATGGGAAATCTTCTAGTACCTAAAGACATTGATACAGGTATCGATACCACTATTTTCTATGCCAGTATGGTCAACACCTTATTGCTCGCCATATTTGCGATTCAACACAGCTTGATGGCCCGCCCCGCCTTTAAGGCCTGGTGGACAAAAATAATCGGGAAAGCAGCAGAAAGAAGTACCTATGTTTTATTCTCTAGCCTTGCTTTAATCCTATTATTTTGGAAATGGATTCCCATCAAGGACGTAGTTTGGGAAGTTCAGCATCCCACGATTAGTGCTATTATTACAGGTATATTTTTATTGGGTTTAGCTGTTGTTTTATTGTCTACTTTCATGATCAATCATTTTGATCTGTTTGGTCTAAAACAAGTCTATGAAAACCTAATAGGCCGTGAACCTAAGAAGTTAGCGTTTACTACCAATTACTTCTATGGCTTCGTTCGTCACCCGATCATGTTAGGCTTTCTGATCATGTTGTGGGCGGTACCTAAAATGAGTCTTGGTCATCTATTCTTCTCTCTTGGTAGCACAGCCTATATCTTCATTG
>Ga0070727_10001534_pt1 | contig 24308 bp, 15 predicted proteins | sample tdAd472_FD_66722 | JGI IMG/M metagenome (GOLD analysis project Ga0070727, IMG submission 66722) | Marine sediment microbial communities from the Atlantic coast under amendment with organic carbon and nitrate - tdAd47.2 | ecosystem: Environmental > Aquatic > Marine > Coastal > Sediment | place...
ACCCGCCAGCGTTAGATATCGGCGAACAGCTCTTTCACGAGGGTGTTTTTCCTGCCGACCCATCAATTGTTGAGCAGTATTGCCCGCCATATATACCCCAAGAGCAGACAGTAAGGCTCGATTTTCTAGTGCCGCCTGTTCTTCCGTTGCAGAACGCAGATACGCAAAATTAAACAGCGGTTTTAGCATTAGCTCAGCTGGTGCAATAATATGTAGCTCACGGCTAATTTCAGCAATACGTTGTGCATAGAAAACAAACCGTTCGTCCTCCTCTGGTGAAGAAAAAAGCTCCCGATGCGCGATAGCCATCTCCTTGAGCAATTCAGGTCGCCACTGATAAGTCAGTTCTAATTGACTTGGCTTGAACTTCAATTCATCAATGACGCTAAGCCCATTACGATATGATTCGAAATTCAGCAGTAACCGGTGCGATAACCGAGAGAGTATCCGACTCACCCCGTTGGGGATGGCAATTGCGCCAATACGAATATCCTCTAACCAGAAATTTTTACCCTTCTGTATTAACGCCGCCGTGGCATTAAGATAACCCTGGCGCTTAAACGGTTGTAGCCCCACCGATAGGGTCAAGGTTGCTTTGTTATTGTCGATATCCACTTTGGCGCCAGAATCTTTGAGGTTCGACATGACATACTGCAAGGCCAAATTCAAATCATCTTCCACAGTGATGAGTTGCTTGGTCTCCCCTGCTCTCAACCGCCTTGGGTCGTGGTCTTTCATCAAACGATGTAAACGTGTGACATGCTCGTAATTCATACGTTGACCCGTCAACAATACAGGTTGTTCCTGCACCCCCCAAATCAGCACCGCCGCGGGAATAAACAGGGTCATCAGTACCGCAGCGAATAACAGCCACTTCAACCCCCTCCAGATTAGTTTTAACATAGCCCACGAACACCCTTGTTTCGATGAAGCCAAGTCTAAACCAATAAGTCGCCAATGCAATCTGCACTGTGCGAATGTCTTGCCCGTAAAATTAAGCGGACAGCGAAAATAAACAAGAGTCCTTTTGTTTATCTTCCGGTTCACCGCTAAAATAGCGCCTTTGTGATTGAAAGGCCGCGCCAACTCCAATGTCATTAACCTCAAAGCAAGCACCTGATACCCATGTCATTGTCGGCATGTCAGGTGGCGTCGACTCCTCTGTGTCAGCGTTATTACTCCAACAGCAGGGCTTTCAGGTGGAAGGTCTGTTCATGAAAAACTGGGAAGAAGATGACGGCACTGAATACTGCACCGCCAAAGAGGATCTTGCCGATGCTCAGGCGGTGTGCGCCAAACTAGGCATCAAATTGCACACGGCCAATTTTGCCGCTGAATACTGGGATTATGTGTTCGAACATTTCCTACACGAATACCGGGCGGGACGCACGCCGAACCCTGATATTCTCTGTAATAAAGAAATTAAATTTAAGGCTTTCTTAGAATATGCTGAAGCACTGGGTGCCGACTATATCGCCACCGGGCACTATGCCCGTTTGCGTACTGTCGATGATCACACCCAGTTATTACGTGGTTTAGATACCAATAAAGACCAAAGCTATTTCCTCCATGCTGTCTCTGAACAGCAATTGAGCAAGGCCATGTTCCCGATTGGTGAACTGGAAAAGCCAAAAGTACGTGAGCTAGCAGAACAATATGGCCTGATTACTCACGATAAAAAGGACAGCACCGGAATTTGCTTTATAGGGGAGCGCCGTTTTAAAGATTTTTTACAACAATATCTGCCAGCGCAACCAGGTGACATCATCAGCCCAGAGGGCAACGTAATTGGTCGCCATCACGGTCTGATGTACCACACCATCGGCCAACGTCAGGGGCTGGGGATTGGTGGACTCAAAGACTACGATGAAGCACCCTGGTATGTGGTCAGCAAAAATATGGCGACAAACCAATTGGTTGTTGCTCAGGGTTCGGAGCACCCTTTGCTATTTTCAGATTGTCTCAAGGTCGCACAACTGAGCTGGATTGATGGCGACGGCCCCGTGCTCCCGTTCAAATGCACAGCCAAAATTCGCTATCGGCAAAAAGATCAACAATGTGAAATATTTCCCGCCAGTGGGGGAGAACTGGAAGTTCTATTTAACCAGCCGCAGCGCGCTATCGCACCCGGCCAATCAGCAGTTTTTTATCTCGGCGCACAGTGCCTAGGTGGGGGTATCATTGTTTAATCCCGACAGCAGTAAAATTTATAAGCAAACCATCGCCTTTGCCGGCCTCCTGCAAGCAACGACCCTGGTGGAACAAATTGCCTGTAATGGCAATTATGATAACGATAGCTTTACCACTAGTATTGCCAGCATCTTTAAAATGGACGCTATTTCGGTGGAAGATGTCTATTCTGGACAGGTCAATTTTATTCCCAATCTGGCGCTGGGCATGAAACAGCTGCAGCAGGTGCTTGAACAAAACAGACCACCGCAAACCGATCACTTCCGCTATGCCCTCGGCCTGCTCCACCTTGAGAGTAAACTGCGAAAAAATACTACCTTGATGGAAATACTCAGTAGTCGTCTGCAAAAGACCAACGACAATTTAAGCCATTTCGAGATGACCCATGAGCGCATTATTGCCAGTCTGGCGCACATCTATGAAGACACGCTAAGTACGTTTCGCTACCGTATTCATGTCAATGGTAATCGACTTTACCTAGAGAACCCGCGTAACGTTAACAAAATTCGAGCCCTGTTGCTGGCGGGAGTGAGGTCAGCGATGCTGTGGCGTCAGCTAGGAGGCAAACGTTGGGGCATGTTGCTCTATCGTCGTTCAATGCTTGAGGTTACAAAATCGCTCTTGTAACTGCTCTAAAAATTAATTTGGTGTATTATTGCAGCCCTTTCTTAACCGCAAACTGACTGGAATTAATCGATGGAATTAACTTCCCTTACCGCCGTTTCTCCGCTGGATGGGCGCTACGCAAGCAAGACTCAGGCTTTACGCCCGATTTTTAGCGAATTTGGCCTAATGCGCTGCCGCTTTGAAGTCGAGGTGCGCTGGCTGCAACAGCTTTCCGAACAAGAACAAATCGTAGAGGTTCCCAAATTCAGCACCCAGGCGCAGGATTATCTCAATCTTTTAGTCGAGCATTTTGACCTGGCTAATGCTGAGCGTATCAAAGAAATTGAACGCACCACCAACCATGATGTCAAGGCATTGGAATATTTCCTCAAGGAACAGTTTCAAGCGCAGCAAAAAAACCTGCCGGAATTGTTAGCTGTCAGTGAATTTGTGCACTTCGCCTGTACTTCCGAAGACATTAACAATCTCGCCCATGCGCTAATGCTCAAGGACGGCCTGAACGTCGCCCTGCCCTTGATGCAACAAATAGTCGATGCCATCAAGTCCGTAGCCAATCAGTACGCCAAACAACCCATGCTGTCACGTACTCATGGTCAACCTGCCTCTCCAACCACTATGGGCAAAGAGATGGCAAATACTGCGTATCGGCTTGAACGCCAATTAAAGCAAATCCAACAGGTTGAGCTATTAGGAAAAATAAACGGCGCCGTGGGCAATTATAATGCGCACTACTCCGCTTACCCGGAAATCGACTGGCCAACCTTTGCGGAAAAGTTTGTGACCCGTTTAGGCCTAAGCTGGAACCCCTACACCACCCAAATCGAACCACACGATTATATTGCCGAACTGTTCGATGCCATCGCGCGTTTCAATACTATACTGCTCGACTTCGACCGCGATATCTGGGGTTATATTTCGCTGGGATATTTCAAGCAAAAAACTGTCGCGGGAGAAGTTGGCTCTTCGACGATGCCGCACAAGGTAAACCCTATTGATTTTGAAAACTCTGAAGGCAATCTCGGCATCGCCAATGCGGTTTTTAACCACCTAGCGGCTAAATTGCCGATCTCCCGTTGGCAGCGCGATTTAACCGACTCGACCGTGCTGCGCAATCTTGGTGTGGGTTTTGGCCACAGTCTGATTGCCTATGAATCCAGCCTCAAGGGTATTGGCAAACTACAGCTCAACGCCGAAGCTATCAATCGGGATTTGGATGATTGTTGGGAAATTCTAGCCGAACCGGTACAGACTGTGATGCGTCGCTACAACGTGCCGGAACCTTATGAGAAATTAAAAGCGTTAACCCGAGGCAAAGGGATCACTCAGGACGGGCTGCACGACTTTATTAATAAGTTGGCTATTCCCGAAAACGCAAAAACACAGTTGAAAGCGCTCAAACCAAGCAGTTATATCGGCAACGCAGTGGCGCAGGCAAACAATATCTAGTTTGCCTTCATCCTGGTTTTTGATTATACCTTCCAGACACACTCACTGCAGGAGAAAGGATGCCCTTTCTCTTGCAGTAGAGGACTAACGTAAAGAACGATTTTAGATATCCCCCGAAATCTCCCGCGCCACATCAACAATTAATCGACGCAGCCATTGATGGCCCGGATTCTGCTGTAACAGAGGACTCCAGGCCATTTTTAGATTGAAGGAGGGAATTTCAAAGGGTGGTGGCCGCACCGCCAGACGGGGATTATCAAGTTCCAATTCTGCAGCTTTACTTGGCAGCGTCGCAATTAAATCTTTCTGATTTGCCAGCAATCGCGCCACCTGGTAATGCCGGGTAAACACACTAATTCTACGTTTCTTCTCCAGCTTAGTCAGCGCCTCATCAACCCGCCCCAAGCGCTGATTATCCTGTGGGTTCATACCAACCCCAACACCCATACCTGTTTTACTCACCCAGATATGATGCGCTTTGAGATAATTATCGAGGGTAAAATCCTCTAACACTGGATTATCAGCACTCATCAGACAGGCAAAGCTGTCTTGCCAAAGCGTGATTTGATGAAAGGACAAAGGTAATTCATTGAACCTGTTGATGGCCATATCAACCTTACCCTGTTCCAAATCGGGAAAGCCCACATCACTTGGTGTTAAAATATCAAGCGTGATACCCGGAGCCTGTTCACGCAATTTACCCAATACAGCGGGTAGCAGAGTGGATTCGCCATAATCACTTGCCATCACACGAAACGTACGGTCACTGACACTTGGATCAAACACACCCTGTGGCTGAATCGCTTTCTCAACTCCCGCCAACACATTACGAATCAGCGGCTGCAACTCCAACGCCCTTTCTGTAGCCGTCATGCCTTCGCTGGTGCGAATCAGCAATGGATCACCAAACAGCTCCCTCAAACGGCGCAGACCATTACTCATCGCTGGCTGCGTAATTCCCAGCTGATGTGCCGCCTTAGTCACATTCTGTTCACGTAGCAGCACATCAAAATAGACGAGTAAATTTAGGTCGATACGGGATACATTCATCTTAGCTATAGTAAATTAGGAAGTATAAGTTTGCGAAATCATCTCATAACCTGTTGAAATACGCACTAAAAAATTCTTCTTCTGGCAAAATATTCACCACGCGAATAGCTAAAATAATTAGCATTTATTTCTTTTATAGTTGATAGCTCTTTATGATAGACCTCCAACTAACAAAGCAACGTTTTTTCCCCAATAAACGTTAGCGTAAATATCACTACTAGATTGAGGATTACAAAATGTCAGATTACCAAAACGACATCGACTCGGTGGCTTCATTGAAAGCAGCACAGGGCGGTACCTGGGCGGCTATAAGCCCTGAGTATGCAGCGAGGATGCGCGCTCAAAACCGCTTTAAAACCGGTCTTGATATCGCCAAGTACACTGCTGGCATTATGCGCAAAGATATGGCCGAGTATGACGCAAACAGCGCCAAATACACCCAATCACTGGGCTGTTGGCACGGTTTTATCGGTCAACAGAAACTGATTTCTATCAAGAAGCACTTCAGTGCCACCGACAAAAAATATCTGTACCTTTCCGGCTGGATGATCGCAGCATTGCGTTCCGACTTTGGCCCTTTACCTGATCAATCCATGCACGAAAAAACGTCAGTATCAGGGCTCATTGAAGAACTATACACCTTCTTGCGTCAGGCTGATGCTCGTGAACTAGGTGGCTTGTTCCGCGAACTGGACGCCGCGAATGAAGCCGGTGATTCGGCTAAGGCCGCAGCAGCACAAGATAAAATTGATAATTTCCAGACTCACATCGTGCCCATTATAGCGGACATCGATGCCGGTTTTGGAAATGCTGAGTCCACCTATTTACTCGCTAAACGCATGATCGAAGCGGGAGCTTGTGCTATTCAATTGGAAAACCAAGTATCAGACGAGAAGCAGTGTGGTCACCAAGATGGTAAAGTTACCGTCCCTCACGAAGACTTCCTGGCTAAGATTCGGGCAATACGCTACGCATTCCTTGAACTAGGGATTGATGATGGTGTTATCGTAGCTCGTACTGATTCACTGGGTGCTGGCCTGACCAAGCAAATCGCTGTGACCAATAAACCTGGTGATCTGGGTGACCAATACAACGCTTTCCTCGACTGTGAGGAAGTATCTCCAGCAGACATGAATAACGGCGATGTGATCATTAATCGTAATGGCAAACTGCTGCGGCCCAAACGCCTGCCAAGTAATCTATTCCAGTTCCGCAAAGGCACAGGTGAAGATCGCTGCGTACTGGACTGCATCACATCATTACAAAACGGTGCAGATCTACTCTGGATCGAAACCGAAAAGCCACATATCGGCCAAATTGCCGGCATGGTAAACCGCATCCGCGAAGTAATTCCGAATGCCAAGCTGGTTTACAACAACAGCCCATCCTTTAACTGGACCCTGAACTTCCGTCAGCAGGTATTCGACGCTTGGAGTGAAGCCGGTAAAGACGTGTCAGCCTATAACCGTGCTGACCTGATGAACGTCGAATACGACGAAACAGAATTAGCAACCGTTGCTGACGATAAGATTCGCTCATTCCAGGCCGATTCTGCTCGTGAAGCGGGTATCTTCCATCACCTAATCACGTTGCCAACTTACCACACGGCTGCTTTATCCACTGACAACCTAGCCAAAGAATATTTTGGTGAACAAGGTATGTTAGGTTATGTGGAAGGTGTACAGCGTAAGGAAATCCGTCAAGGAATTGCCTGCGTCAAGCATCAGAATATGGCGGGCTCTGATATTGGTGACGACCATAAAGGTTACTTTGCAGGTGAAGCTGCATTGAAAGCGGGTGGTAAAGACAACACCATGAATCAGTTCTAACCTAGTGGCACTATTGTAGCTAGTATACTATTGAAAACAGCCTCACCAAATTTGCCGTAATGCTGTTCATTTAAGCATTACCGCTTGGGCTAGACCTTAAAAAAATCCGGTACTCATGAACGAATATCGGATTTTTTTGTACTTCAAAAAACACCGTTAGGCCTCAAAGGTTTCCATTCTTTTTTAGATTTAAGCATCTTTATCCAGCACCCTGTGGCATAATTCGAGCCTGCGATTGACAAAAGACAAAGCCTGCCAGGCAAGATATAGATAGCCTTGATGTTCTGCTTAAACCTAACGACTTAAACGTTTTGTATCTCCAATTTTTTGTGCGAATTGGTTCCTTGTGATGACATAATGCCTGACCGCCTCCGCATCTTGCGAGGATAACTCAGCAGCAAAACTTACCATGCCTCGTTCGCTAAGAATGCCATCCATAACCACCTGCTGCCAAAGCTGCGGTGCCGATAGCATACCCGAATAACGCAGATCCGGGATAACACCACCACCCACGGCACCAGCACCATGACAATTGACGCAATAACGGTCATAAACAGCAACACCCTTCTCAACCATGCTGGCATCCACTTTAACTTTTGATAGATCAGGCATATCTTGCATTTTTTCCAAGGCTACGGGTAATTCCGCAGCCCCCCCTAACTTAAAGGTTAAAATTCTACTTCGATTGATGGGGTCACCCGCGACAGCATCTGCCACCAAGGGACCAGTCATTAAGGGGAATATCCCGCCCCATCCAGCGCTCACACTAATGTATTGTTCGCCATCGACCTCAAAGCTTATGGGCGGCGCGACAACGCCTGTTTGCGCGGGAAACTCCCAAAGTTTTTGCCCGTCTTTAGCGGCATAAGCATTCAAAAAACCCGTTGCGCTGCCTTGAAAAACGAGTTCACCTGCGGTTGCCAGCACCCCGCCATTCCAGGCACCGGGATACTCCACGCGCCAAACTTCTTTCTGCGTAACCGGATCCCAAGCCACCAATCGACCTGATGTCGATTTTTTGATTGCAGCAATCACTGCCGGATCATCTGGAAAGCTGGCTACTTTGGTATCAACACCTAGATTGACGGCCAGTTTGGACGGCGTTTGTTGATCCTCAGCCAAATAAGGGAAAGCCGTTTCTTGTGCGGGAAAATAGACTAACCCCGTATCGCTGCTATAGGACATGGGGTGCCAGTTATGCCCGCCCATCCAGGAGGGAGAAACCAGTGCTGGCTTACCAGTCTTCCAGTACTCCGCTTCCGGGTTTACTACCGGGCGTCCGCTCGCCTTATCGATATGGCTCGCCCAGGTGACCTTGACAAAGGACTCCGCAGATATGAGTTCACCGCTGATCCGGTCGAGCACATAAAAGAACCCGTTTTTGGGTGCTTGCATCAGCACTTTGCGTGGCTTTCCGGCTATGTCCATATCTGCCAAAATCATATGCTGAGTTGCGGTAAAGTCCCAAGCTTCGCTAGGTGTTGTTTGGTAATGCCAACGATAAGCACCGGTATCAGCATCAACCGCAACGATGGATGATAGAAACAGATTGTCGCCTGCGCCAGCGGTGCGAATATTGGGGTTCCAGGGGCTACCATTTCCTACCCCGAAATAAAGCAGGTTGGTCTCAGCATCATAGGCCATCGAATCCCAAACCGTACCGCCACCACCTAACTTCCACCAATTTCCATGCCAGGTAACCGTCTGGGCTTTAACCGGTTCGGTACCCACCAGCTCACCCGGGGCACCGGGCACGGTATAAAACCGCCACACCAACGCCCCTGTCAGTGCATCGTAAGCAGAGATATAACCGCGTACGCCATATTCTGCGCCGCCATTACCAATAAAAACTTTGCCATTTGCCACTCTGGGCGCGCCGGTGATAGTGTAATTTTTCGCCGGATCTACGGTCATGGTAGACCAGAGTTGATCACCAGTTTTAGCATCCAAGGCAATCAAACGACCATCAAGCGTTCCGACAAATAGACGGCCATCCATAAAGGCAACACCACGATTCACCGCATCACAACAACCTTTCACGCCGGTAGCCTTAGGCACCTTGGGATCGAAATGCCAAAGTTGCTTGCCGGTCGCTGCGTCCAGTGCTAACACGTGACTCCAGGCCGAAGTAGTGAACATCACACCATCAATAACGAGAGGTGTGGCTTCTTGTCCGCGTTTTCCCGGCAAGTCAACGTACCAAGCCAGCTTTAGTTCACCGATAGTCTCTTGGTTTATTTGATGCAGAGGGCTATACCGTTGCTCCGTGTAGGTACGCCCATGACTCAGCCAATTACCTGTTTCATGCTCCGCATTGACCAGTCTCGATTGAGAGCTGAGACTAATGGCTTCCTTTTGCTGAATGGAACCCGTCTTATTTTCTAACGGCAAACACCCTACCATCACCGACGTAATAGCCAATACCAAGAGAACCCATAGTGACTGTTTGCTGTTCGGGTTGGTCATAGAATTAAACCCTTTGCGTTTATTTGACGGTCGCTCAAAGAATCACTGATTCTCCGGAAACTACCGCATAGTTTTAAGCCATAAAAAAGGCTGCCAATCGCTTGGCAGCCAACAAGGGGCATCGCAATTATTAAAAGCGATACTCAGTGGTCAGATAATACTCTCTGCCGCGACTATAACTACCCTCAACAAAGCCAACACCTGGCTGGCTAAATCCTGAATAAAGATAGATTTCATCCGTGGCGTTTTTTACGCCAGCGACAATCTTCCAGTGCTCCGGTGATGTATAGTAGGCCGAAATACCCAGCAGACCGAAAGAATCTTGAGCAAGCAGCCGTGTATTCTCAGCATCATTAAAATGATCGTCTTTCCAGTTATAATCGGCACGTAATAACAGCTCAGCGCCCGAGTTCAGATCGATGATGTAATCCACTGAAAAATTAAAAGAATTTTCAGGCGTATTCGCAAACTCAAAGTCTTCCGTAATGGTCGCATTGGGGTCAGAGATTTCTGTGTAGTCGGCATCCAGATAGGAGTAGCTAAACATCAGCGTCAGGTTATCAGTTGGTACCGCCATGACTTCAATCTCAAGGCCTTTTATCTCCGACTCACCCGCATTAACGGTGATAGGTGTAATGCCCTCCTGGTTGATTATCTGCAAGTCAGTGTAATCGGTGCTAAAGATCGCTGCGTTAATACGAACTCTGTCGTAATCAAGCTTAACCCCGACCTCCAGTGTTTCTGCCTCTTCCGGGTCGAATGGACGTGCGCCATCTTTCGGGTCAACGGTTCGACCGGTAAATCCGCCCGACTTAAACCCGGCTGAATAGGAGAAGTACGTGAAGACACTGTCACTCCAACGATAATCGATACTGAATCTTGGCGAGGTGTCAGAGAACTCAACGCTCTCGTCATCAATCAGCAACGCAACAGGATTCAAACCCTGAGTAACGTGTGTCGGGCTATAGCGCTTATCATCCTTAGTATGACGAAGGCCAAAAGTGGCGCTTAACTTATCGGTAAAGTTATAACTTGCCTGAGCAAAAATCGCTTTGGATGTGTTCTCCACTTCATTCAACTCATCGAGCCAAAGGTTGATAACTGTACCCGGCGCACCCGCTAGAGCAAGGTCAACCTCCAGACCGAGCGGCACCTGAACCCGATCCGATCCTTCCTCCTTAAAGTAATAGACACCGCCCAACCAACTCATTCTGTCATTTAGCAGCGAGCCGGCAATCTGAAACTCTTGTGAAAACTGCTCATGCTCGTAGTTGTTTCTAGTATGATCGAGAATAATCGGCGAGCTATCACCGTCTCGCCCAAAATCAGATTCCAGGTCGCGATAAGCCGTGATGGATTTAACATCCACCGCATCAAATTGCCAGTTCAGCGTCAAGGCAGTACCAAACAAATCATAATCGGATTGGGAGGGCGCATTACCATAGGTCGTATGCTCATCACCGGTGATCCAGCGCTCATCATAAACCAGTCGATTTGCCGGTGCCGCACCACCTGTAGCAAAGGCATTGTGGGCATCCGCCAAGGCAGCGCCAGTACCATAGGTCGGAGCAAAACCTAACAAAGTGGACACCGGTGCGGTCTCCCGAGCACGCGTTATATCGACCGCAAAGCGAGCCTGGAATTGATCCTCATTAAAAAACAGCTTTACCCTGGCTGATTGTGTATTGACCTCTCCCAGATCATCTCCATTGCCGTATAGTTCACCGTTACCAAAGGCGTTTGGCGCTGTGCCTGCGGGAACCGAGAGCGGTATATAGTCGCTGGGGAACGGCAGGCGTTTGCCATAGCCATCCTGAGCTTTCGACGAAAATGAAAATGAGCTTGATAGTGTATCTGTTATCGGCACGTCAACCTTACCACGCATATCCAGCCTATTGTCGGTTCCCAGTGTCAACCCCAAAGAGCCCGCCAACTGGTCACCCGGATCTTTCGAAACGATGCTAACAGCCCCACCAATAGTATTGCGCCCAAACAGCGTACCCTGCGGCCCCTTCAATACCTCCACCCGCTGAATATCCAATAAATCGACCAAACCACCAACAGATCGTGCTACGTAGACATCATCCACATAAAGGCCAACGCCTGGATCGATGGTTAGTAAGAAATCGCTCATGCCGATGCCGCGAATAAAGGTGGTTAATGCCGCCGAGCTACCACTAATAGCCGCTGTCGAATCCATTTCCAAGCCTGGGGTATAATCCGCTACTTGCGCAATATTGGTGACACCTTTTTTATTTAGCGCATCACCTGAAAAGGCCGAGATCGCGATAGGTACATCTTGTAAACTTTCCTCACGTTTTCGTGCGGTCACCGTGATTTCTTCGATACCCATCCTTTCCGCTGCAAAGGTTAGCGGTTGGTAAATAGGCAAACCAAAAGCGAGCGCCGCCACACCGCAAGCCAGTTTTTTCTTTATAAAAATCTGTGGTTGGTCATCAGATTGACTCTGAACCATGCCGTTATCCTCCGTTTTAGTTATTTAACCTCGGCCAGGAATTTAACGTTTGACCGGATATTTTTTACTTAACGATTAAACCATTTGCGCTAAAATGGTTCTTGTCGAGAACGGCAAGAAAGATTTACCAAAATGGCACTGGACATGCGAAATACACTAATCTCCAAATTTTCTATGATATTCTGTTCACCAAAGCTGGGTTTCTAACAGGCGACGAAAGGAGACGGGCGGAGCCAATATTGCTCCACAGCCCGCAAACAGCAAGAGGGGGGGGCCGATGAGCATCACAACATACCGCACTCATGACATACATAAAAAGCAGCAATTTGAGTTCTGGAATGAATTGATTTGTAAGGAGTTTATTCAGCTTGAGTGCAACACCAGCGATAATAGTACCTATCGCGGCGAGTTAACAACCTGGGATTTAAGTAGCATCCAAATCTCAAAAGTGTGCTGCGACCCTTCGGATGTTCATCACTCAAAATGGCAGGTCGCTAAATCAAACGATGATGTCTATATGATGCATGTCCAGGCAAGCGGCGAAAGTATGAACCGCCAGAATGGCCAAGAAGCCCATTTAAAACCGGGCGACTTTACACTTTGTAACAGCAAAATCCCCTATTCCGTATTATTTAACAACCCTATCGAAATGCTTGTTTTGCGCATTCCTGGCTCAATACTGCACCAATATTTTAGCGGCTCAGAACAGGATATTGTCGGTCGTAAAATTTCCGGCGACGAGCAACTGGGGGCCGCTATCTATAGCCTGCTGGTAAGACTTTGGCAAAACAAACAGCATATTGACACCCCACAACAAAACATCAATATCTGCAAGAGCGTGCTATCCCTGCTAGCTACTCAACTGCAAATGATCAGTCCGACAGGTAATGCTGCGGAATCTTCTGTCAGGGCCAGCCATATGCAACGCATCAAGATGTACATCGAGCATCACTTGGCGGACCCCATGCTTTCCCCCGCCACCATCGCCCATAGCAATGGCGTCTCCCCTCGATATTTACGGCTACTGTTTGAAAAGGAAGGGTTGACCTGTTCAAGATACGTTATTAACCGCAGGCTGGAAGAAGTAGCCCGGAATCTCACCAACCCCTCAGCGGATCATATGAAGATAATTGAGATTGCTTATCGTTGGGGCTTTAGCAATCCGTCGTATTTCAGCCGAATCTTTAAAGAACACTTTCTCTGTGCACCCCAAGATTATCGGAGTATGAAAGACAAGACTTGAGACTCCTATCCTGTTCTTTGCACGGACAGTCAGAATCAGAGATTTTTAGCCGTAAAGGTCAACCGCAGAACGCGCATTTTCCCTTCTCACTCATCAACGCTAGATATCGTAAATCATGGGTAGCAACCAAGAGAGCGTGAGCCAGACAATCAGGGTCAGCGGAATACCTACTCGAACAAAATCAGTAAACTGATAACCCCCCGTACTCATGACCAGCAAATTCGTTTTATAGGCCATAGGGGTGGCGTAACTCATATTTGCACCGAACAGCACCGCCAGAACGAAGGGTTCCGCAGGGAGGCTCAATTGTTGTGCAATGCTGACGGCAATCGGTGTGCCAATTACCGCTGCGGCGTTATTGGAAACAATATTAGTCAATACGGCCATGAGCAGCATTAAGCCACTCAGCATGACGGCCGGAGAACTGCCGACAGTCATACCAACAAAGAGTTGGGCCAAATATTCCGCACCACCGGTTTTAGACAGCGCCATACCCAAGGCGAGACTCACCACCACAATCAGGATCACCTGCGTGTTAAGTGCTTGTGCTGCATCATTCCAGCTCAGACAGCGAGTGATAATCATCAGTAGTACGCCGCAAGTTGCACTAATCGCGATGGGTAGCAGCCCGATCGCCGCTACGCCCACAATACCTGCCATAATCAGCAATGCCCGCGGTGCTCGCTTGGTGGAGGGCAGATCGCTGGTCGCATCAAGCACCAACAACTCTCCGCTACGCTTCAATTCTGCAATCTGTTCACGGTTGCCTTGCACCAACAGCACATCGCCGACAGTGAGAATCACCTCTCCAACTTCCTTACGAATTTCAGCGCCAGCACGGTGTACTGCCAAGGTCATCAATTGGTAGTAATCGGCAAAGCGGAGTCTGGATAAGGTTGTCCTCTCCAATACTGACCCCTGCGTCACAACAATCTCGGCCAGTTGTTGATGCTCATCTTTCAGCGGGTTTTCCTCATCCACTCGTTTGTCGCCGACATAGAGTTTTACCCCCAGGACGGCTTCTATTTCCTTCAGGTTGTCCGGCGTATCTTTTACGCTCAAACGATCACCCGCTTTGATAATGACATCAGGGAAAGGAATTAATACAACGCCACCATCTCGGTGAATCTGTAGTACCCGCAGGTTCATTCCCGCGATATCTTTCAGTTCGGCCAAGGTTTTGCCTACCGCTAAACTCTCCTCATCCACATTCAATTGCGCCGTAAAAACACGAGGTGAAGTATCCTCCATCAAAGCCTCACGCCGAGGTAACATCCGGGGCGCTACCAACCACAAAAAAAGAATCGCGACGCCACCGGCAATGGCAGCCGGAATAAAGAAATCGAACATACTGAAGCGCGGCAACCCCATATCAGACGCCACCGAGACCACCAACAGATTAGTTGAAGTCCCAATCGTAGTACTCATCCCGCCGACCAAGGTCGCAAATCCCATCGGCATGAGTATCTGCGATGCCGGTCGATTATTACGCAGAGAAACACTCACCAGGATAGGCAACAGCAGAACCACAATGGGGACATTGTTCACAAAAGCGCTCAGGAACGCGCCCACTAACAGGGTTAACAGCAGCGACAGCATAGGGCTAACCGACCATAACCGCGCCAGTTGACGCCCCACCGGCTCCAACGCACCCGTACGCACCAAGCCCTGCCCGGCAATCATCAAAGCACAAACAGCGATCAGCGCCTCATGCCCGAAGCCCATAAAGAAGTTGATCGCATGAATCTGCTCGTCCCCGACGCTATAAGGGAAAAACTCAAAGCCGAGCACCAACAGCACCAGCACTGCCAAACTGGCAGTTTCCAGAGGAATACGCTCGCGGGTAAACAAGACCAGCGCAACCCCCACCAAGAGAAGGACAGCCAAGCCATGAGCATCAAGCGTTGTCGGTATTTCCATAGCGTTTAGCTTACCGCTTTATTCAAGGGCTGAGTAGATTAAATCCGTTATTTCATCCGGCGTCAGGTTACTTGCCTTGGTACTTGCTTAACTTAGGTGAGCACGACAGGTTAACACGCCCCTGTCCAGGGCAACCAGTAAGTGATTCTAGTAGGCCGTGATGAACCCCAAAATCATCACCCCTGATACAACCGAAGTAACGGTCTGCGCTAGGCCGATGCTCGATAGATGTATGCTCGCAGGCACTATTGTTGATCGACAATAAATAGGCCCGCAGTAGAAACGAATCGATGGCATAGAAAAGGAATAAACCGGCTCACTTCGGTTTTAAAAACTCGTTTTGCCTATTGGCGAGGGGCGCTCATATAGATGTTAGGCTTAGCCACTCAGACCTGATGACTGCCATTTCTTCACGACATCAAACAGCAACTCAGCTATTTGCCACAATGATGCCCAGCGCTACAGCGTAAACTATCAGTATCAATGCACTTTCAAATCCTATTCGGCCAATGCCATAAGTCTCGCGTCGCACCATGCCCACCAGGAGGATGGAGGTCATCAGGATACTGATCAGGCCCCAGATCATCTGAATAGGTGCCAAATCGTGATAAATAGATTGATGCCGATAGCTGACGTCGGCGGCCGCCACGACCAGTATATTGAAGCAGTTGGTACCGAAAATATTGCTTACACCCAGAGTGAGCGCACCATAGCGTATTGCTGCGATCGTAGTCACCAGCTCGGGAGTAGAAGTCGCCAGCGCGGTAAACAGGCCGCCGACCAAAGTATCGGAAAGACCGGTCTGGTCAGCAATACCCTTGGCTGCCTCCATCAAAGCCCAGCCGGCGATGCAAGTAACTACAGCCAAGGCAATGAAGCTAAACCAGACCGACAACGAGCTACCGCGATGTTGCAGATCAGGCTTATCCGGTACGGTCTGGTGTGTCTGACGAGGGAACCACATGGGCCTTGCCTGTGTGCGTTTAACCAGATTCAGCCCGAAAATATAAGCGACGACAAGCACCGGCGTGATTGGATGCACGTTCCACAGGGCGGATTGCGGCGTAACGATGGCGATCAGAGACAGCGTCAGCAATACAATCAGCAAGCCTGCTAACAGCAGGTTGACCGGGGATGCTGCGGCATGCTCCAGGTTGGCTTTGCGATAGACTATGTCCGCGATGCCAAGAAACACCAAATTCAAGGCCATACTACCCATGACGTTACTCATGGCCAGATCGGGCCGGGCATCCATCGCCGCGCTTAGTGTCGCGGCGAAATCCGGCAACGAAGTTACGCCCCCCAGCAACAGAACTCCAAACAGCGCCTCGCCCATCCCAGTGCGATCGGCCAGCTCATCTGCCAATTGTGCCAGCCGACTGCCGGCAGTTACGATGACCAATGAGGCGATGCCAAAAACAATCATGCTGGGGGTCAGGGTAGAAAACACTCGGGGCCTCTGGGTGTTATGATTTGCTTAACTTATCTATCACGGGCTCAACTTCAGCCACGGCTAACGTGGCTGTAGAAAAACCCAGATCAAATCGGATTTATCCCCGCCATTATTGTTTGTAGTCGTGTATAACACTTTTCTGTTTCCTGTAACAATATACCGTAATCTTTCATTGTGCCTACGTAAGCTGTTAACTAGCCTCAACTTGTCATTGTCCCTTATCTCATCAGTTTTTCAATATTGTGAACGGGGCTTAGCACCAAGAGGCTCAGGGACTACCATTATGCGTTCTCAGACAAGACGAACAGGAAGAACAAGCTGGGGTTTAGGGTCAGTTCTTTGATTTATGACTCTTAATAATCCCACTTACAGTTGAATAATGCAGCCCAAAATAATCACCGATTTCTTTTAAAGTATAACCGCCACTCCTATAAGCATTACTAATTGCTGTATTACGATCTTGGCTTGATCTCTCATAGTCATCCAATGCTTTCGCTATCGGTCGCCGTTGCGATGCGGGAACTTCACTTAGCTCCTTGTCGCCATCAATCAACTGTTGCATTCTTTCGACAAAAGATTGAGTACCTAAAAAAATCTGGTTACGCAACAATCTCCATGGTGCAGGTTGGCCTTTGCCCTCTGCGATAAACTGCTTATAACGCTTAATTGCAGCGATTTTTTTCGTACCAAAAGCGGCCAACACCCAATCAGCATTCAGACAAGCTGGTTTCTCGGCCTGTCCCACCGTTGCACGATAACTGCTCCAACGCCACTCTTTTGCTGATCGCACCATACCGGCTCGTACTGGATTTAGAACGATATAACGCGATAGCTCCAACAGATAATATTCTTTTTCAACCAAGATGGCCTTATACCTCCCCTGAAATACATGCCCCACACGACCATGCGTACGATTAAATCGCTGGGTATAAACACCATTAAGCTGGCGCATACCTTTGGATAGGTTAGCGTCCGGTGTTTCGATCAGTAGGTGGTAATGATTACTCATCAGGCAGTAGGCGTGGCAGACCCAGTTATAGGTTTCACAGACATCCGTCAGAACCGACAGAAAATTCATTCTGTCGCTATCGCATTCATAAATATCTTCACGTCGATCACCACGTGAAGTCACATGATACAACGCACCGGCAAATTCGAGCCGTAACGGTCTGGCCATGGGTTGAATGTCTCATTAAAAGCTAAGCGTTAGATTAATTAGAGTTCATAAATCAAAGACCTGATCCTTTTCCTGTAGCTTACTTAGATTCTCCTGGCTGCGGGACATCGTCCTTTCCCACATCTTGCTCTTCAGCTATATCTTCTGACCAATCATGGTCAGAAGCATCGGGGTCTAACCCATCCTGGCTGGCTCCTTCCACGGGAGAAAACGCCAGTTGAGTCAGTAAAGCAAAATGGTCTGAACCAATCGAGGGTAAACGTTGAATGGATTCTAAAGCAAAATTTTGACTGTGAAACAGATGATCCAAAGGCCAGCGCAGAAAAGGATAGTCTGCATGGAAAGTGTTGAACATGCCACGCCCCACGCGCGGATCCAATAAGCCACTAATTTTACGGAAGAGCCGCGTTGTGGCGGACCAGGCGACGTCATTGAGATCGCCCGTTACAATAGCAGGTAGATCACTCTCGGCAACACTCCGGGCCACAATCACTAATTCAGCATCCCGTTCGGCTGACTCTGTATTTTCAGTCGGACTAGGTGGTGCCGGATGGACAAAGTGCATGCGAATTGTGTCGCCTGATCGTAACATCAACGATACGTGTATCGAAGGTACATCTTCCTCTATCAAGTATGAGATTTCTTGGTTACCTAAAGGCAATCTTGAAAAAACATGCATGCCGTATAGATTATCCAAAGGGCATTTCACACTGTAGGGCATGTCTGCTTCCAATACTTTAAGCTGGTCTTCCCACCACTGGTCAGACTCCAGTGTTACGAGGACATCTGGCTTATACTGTTTTACATATCGGATTAATGCATCAGCTCTCCGGTTGGGTGTGAGCACATTGGCCGTCAGAATACTGAGTTGATTTTTACGGCAGTTATCACTAGCGTTTTTAACTTCCCGAGGCCATAAGATGGTATAGGGTAATATCCACCACAATTGCCAAATCAAGCATAAAGTCTTCACTAAAATTAATAGCCATGTAGATACCGATTGCATTTCAAGTAAAAAGAAATCGGCAAGCAACAGAATTGCTATAAGCAAAGCAAATTGTAATCTTGGAAAATCCATCCCTCTGACAATCCAATGCTGATGTCGGGATTGAGGTAGTAAAGTTACCACTACAGTTAGCACTGTACAAAAAACCAGTATCGACATCATATATTTTTACTCGAATTATTCTTTTGTTGTTTTATCTGACACAAAGGTTGGCTCCGTGTCGCTGGCAGCATCTCGAGCATATACCGGGTCAGAGTAAAAACTCTTAAGGCTACCGGGTAAAAGTGAAGTGGGGCTTTCGCTCAAGTGGTAGAAATTTTACACTGACCCCAAATATCCTTGTTACAACAGTATGAATTACTGTGTATTGATACAAAAAGAAAAATATAATTAGCGACGAGATCAGTAACCAGACATCACTACATTTTTCATCCCTTTCCGTGTTCATAGTTCCTTCAGGCAGTTAACCGCTATATATACAGGAGAAAATAGGGCTCTGACCCCCTTTTATGCTGATTAATTAAATAGGGCTCATAAATCAAAGACCTGACCCTATTTGCCCAAGTTTTGCTAGTTCTGTTGAGTAATATTCATGAACCTCTTTCTGTATATCAAGAATTCCTAGCTCTTCTTTTAACTTTTCTTTATCTTTTAGGTCAGCGTTTATCGCAATATTAGCAACAACTGATTCTGAATTATTTTGTGACACTCTATAACAACTAATATCCTCGCCCTCCAGTGCGATAAACGCTGGAGAATGGGTGCTGACAAAAATCTGTGCAGATTTTGAATATTTATTTTTGAAGTCATATGCCATTTGACTTGCATGTGAATATTCGAGAGCAATTTCAGGTTCTTCGTAACCCCATATGTAAAAGTCGGTAGAGTTTATTGAAATGTAATGTAAGACAGATGCAATATACCTAGACTGTAATCCATCACCTCGAAATTTTAATGGTACTGAACCATCATCTGTTTCCGTCGACACCAAAAAGGATTGAAATAATGAAGAAATTTTTGATGGGGGTGTAATCGACGTCTCGATTTTAGTTGCGGTTTCAAAATCCTCTTTAAGATCAACTATCTGCCCTTCAATATGTTCCGCTAAAGTTTTCGCTGTTTCTAATAATGATTGATTTTGATTGATAGTCACATCAAGAAGTGAACGTTGTAACCTACCTAATAATTCGTTTACATATGCTCTATCCTTAATTGCTGGAATATACTCAAAATGCAATTTGTTTAGAAACGTTGCTAAGCTTCGTTGCGCAGTGGTTAAGCTCGAAGGAAGCTTTCCGGCATTTTCAAGTGAAGATAAATTATTGGATGGCTCGTAAGTTTTACTATCCCTGAACCACTTCCTCTCGACAGTGAATTTTTCTGGCAAACTTCCTTTGTAATTGTCAGGTCTAGAGAACTCTATTTTTATGCTTATAAATTGCTTACCTTTAATGCTTTCCTGCCTTACCTCTTCAAGCCGTTTCTTTGAAAAGTTATCATAGAAATCATATTCACTTTCCCAATCAGCTTGCCCGTTAAAAAATAAATTAAGGGCTTTAATGATATTGGATTTACCAACATCGTTTCTTCCTGAAATGATATTAACGGAAGTGCACTTTTTAACATTAATCGTATGCAAGGATCGAAAATATCTGATTGTTATCTTTTCAATGTATTTCATTGTTAACCCTGCAATAAAAATTAAATGTTATTGCCTTCATATTCGCGAATTTAACACCCACGTAATAGGCGCGAGCTTGCGAGTGGCCTGATTGACGCGTTTGTTAGCTGTGGAGGACTCAAACTGAATCTACCATGTCTTGCACCGAAGCCTTTAGTACTTCCCATGATGTAGTGCACGTAGCCTCATCAAAGTTTGCTCTAGTAGTAACATGCACCCAAGGATGAACTACATTTCTAGACTCTCGGAGTGCGTGACTAAATTTACCGCGATCGCTTTTCAGCCAGCCACAATCGACAGCAACTTCAATGAGTGAATTTAAATTCCAATCTTGGATTGCAGGCGTTTTACCCTGCTTATTTTTCGGTGCCTTAGTGGATTGATAAGCTTTTTCAGGAGAGGTGTTTGCCCTGCATAAAAGAAGCGCCTCTAGCACGCTGCCCATAAGAATGATTGCACCTGTATATGCTTGAACATGTTGGCATCTTTGAGCTTCTCTCCAGCGGCTGTCAATTACCTGTTGCAGTCCGGGCATGATCTGTGTGATTTTGCTGTAATCTGGCGGAGCAATGATTTGTTTTTTTGGTTTAGTTACACCTCCAGCCTCCAAAAACTTTACTGCGCTTCTTATATATTCCGCAAGAGTCTCTAGCCGGACTCTTCGACTATTTGCTTCAAAATTAGCATCAGAGTCCATATCCTTAACTAGAGAATCAGGTAATCCACTAACCCCGCTCAGAATCATTCTAGCCTCTTTCACTTTAGCATCGACAACACGGAGACCGCCAAAGTCATCAGTTCTAGCGTAACCTGGAGAGAATTCTATTTCTGCTTGAATCCCTTTAAGTAATTTCAATGCTTGTTGAGAGTCCATATATCTCCGGATGTATTACAGCTAACAGCCCAATTATGAGGTCATCGGCTCAAAAAAATTATTATCGAGGCATTTATAATGCCTTTAACTATTTGATTCATATTTAAAAATTCTTTGAAGGCCAAATGCACGCTCTTATTATCGAGGCACTTTTTTTGAAGATGCTGTTGATTTGTAAAATAAGCTGGCATGCTGTTTTTATATAAGTGTTTCGAAAAAAGAGTTTCGCAATGTCATCATCACCGTAATCAAAAGCAAATCAAAAGTGCCAAACTCCATCAACCCACCAAACAACCCCAAACCCCAACCAAAAAAAAGCGACTAACGCCATAATCAACCGCTAGCCGCCTTATTTTTATTACCACCCGAATTCCCTTTCGTTATTGTCATTGTTATTCGATCATCCGCACTTGGAATCCCCACAACATAAACAGGTCATGCAGCCGTCCATCAGAATTGCTGCTTTGGTGCTGCATTTTACACAGAGGTTGGCGCCTGCCGGATATTGCGCGTCATCGGCATCGGCTGGCTGAAACGCTTTTTGGCCGGCTTCATACTGGTCACGCTTTTCCTGCAATATTTGTTTCTGGTGCTCACTCATGCCTTCGTCGACGATCATGCCAATTTTCTTCAGGTGGTCTTCGATGACATCGCCGATTTCAGCCACCAGGGAGGGAATGTAGCGCCCGCCTTTTTTGAAGTAGCCGCCCTTGGGGTCGAATACGCCGCGCATTTCTTCCACCAGGAAGGTGACATCCCCGCCCTTTCTGAATACGGCTGAGGTGATTCGGGTGAGCGCGAGAATCCATTGGAAATGCTCCATGTTTTTGGAGTTGATGAATATCTCGAAGGGACGACGTTGTTGATGCTCGGTGCCTTCATTGAGCACAATGTCATTAATGGTGACGTACATGGCGTGTTCGGAATCCGGTGTTTTGATTTTGTAGGTGGAGCCCACCAGCATTTCCGGACGGCCGACACTTTCGTGCATGTGGATAATGTTACTTTCGGCTTTTTTGGCAATTTCCTTTTCTGCGGCTTCAGCCTGTTGCTGTTTATCGGCTTCGCTAAGCACTTTGTAATCGACGATTTTTTTATCTATTTTAATGGCCATTGTTGGCCTCCTCATGTCTTATCTTGTTGCCTGATTATCCAGTTCCTGTCCGACCAAATATCCAAAAAGAGCGGTCGGACCTACCTATCTTTATCTGCTAGAGCTTACCGTAATAGCCTTCTTTAATGGCATCGAACAGGTTGGCAGCGCTGTGCGTTTCGCCGTCATATTCCACTTCTTCATTGCCTTTAAGTTCCAATACGGTGCCATCTTCCAGGGTAAACTGGTAGGTGGTTTTTTCCAGATCTTTATCCTTCACCAGCACACCCTGGAAGGCTTCTGGATTAAAACGGAAGGTGGTGCAGCCTTTCAAGCCTTGGTCGTAGGCGTACATATAGATATCTTTGAATTCTTCGTAGGGGAATTCAGTTGGTACGTTGGCGGTTTTGGAAATGGAAGAATCGATCCATCTTTGCGCGGCGGCTTGGATATCGACGTGCTGTTTTGGTGTGATGTCCTCGGCGGTGATGAAATATTCCGGAAGTTGTTCCTCATCCATTTCCGAATAAGGCATGGCTTTGGCGTTGATCAGCTGCCGATAGGCCAACAGTTCAAAGGAGAAGACATCAACCTTTTCTTTGGTTTTGCGCCCCTCGCGAATGACGTTCCGCGAATAATGGTGTGCAAAGCTTGGTTCGATACCGTTACTGGCGTTATTCGCCAAGGACAATGAAATAGTGCCAGTTGGCGCGATCGAGCTGTGATGGGTAAAGCGCACACCATGCTCGGCGATTTGCTCAATCAGCTCAGGATCTTCCTTCGCCACCTGTTGCATATAGCGGCTATATTTGGCGTGCAACACTTTACCGGGCACCAGATCACCGACCTGATAACCGTCGCGTCGCATTTCCGGACGTTTCACCAGCATTTCTTCGGTGACTTCAAAGCGCTCTTCCATAATCGGTGCCGGGCCCTTTTCCTTGCCCAGCTCCAGGCCGGTGTACCAACCCACCATCGCCATTTCCCTGGTGACTTCTTCGGTGAAATCGAGGGAGGATTCATCACCATAACGCATACCCAACATGGTGATGGTGGAGCCTAAGCCCAGATAGCCCATGCCATGACGGCGCTTATTCATGATTTCATGGCGCTGCTGGTCCAGGGGTAAACCGTTGATCTCGACAACGTTATCTAACATGCGGGTAAACACGGACACGACCTTGCGGTATTCATCCCAGTCGAAACGCGCCTTCGCGGTGAAGGGGTCGCGCACAAAACGTGTGAGATTCACCGAACCAAGCAAACAGCTACCGTACTGTGGCAGCGGTTGTTCACCGCAGGGGTTGGTGGCACGGATATTTTCGCAAAACCAGTTATTGTTCATCTCATTGACCTTGTCGATGAGAATAAAACCAGGCTCAGCAAAGTCGTAGGTGGAAGACATTATGGCATTCCACACGCGCTCGGCTTTGACGGTTTTATAAATCAAGCAGGCCACTTTGCCACTGGCATTATGAACATAACCCTCTTTAATTGGCTCTTCACGCCAGATCACTTTGCTAGCGTCATTCAGGTCAATCTCGTCTTCTTCCACTTCACGCGCAGTTAAGGGGAAGGCTAAAGGCCAATCGGCCTTATCTTTAACCGCCTGAATAAATTCTTCGGTAATCAACAGGGATAAATTGAATTGACGCAGACGCCCGTCTTCGCGCTTGGCGCGGACAAAATCCAACACGTCCGGGTGGCCGACATCAAAGGTGGCCATCTGTGCACCACGACGTCCGCCTGCCGAAGACACGGTAAAACACATCTTGTC
>Ga0070727_10001535_pt1 | contig 24288 bp, 16 predicted proteins | sample tdAd472_FD_66722 | JGI IMG/M metagenome (GOLD analysis project Ga0070727, IMG submission 66722) | Marine sediment microbial communities from the Atlantic coast under amendment with organic carbon and nitrate - tdAd47.2 | ecosystem: Environmental > Aquatic > Marine > Coastal > Sediment | place...
TTCTCTGGCCTAGCCTGACAACAAAATTTCAGCGCCTTCTTGGGTACCTTATTTATTTCCAAACCCCTAAATTATTATTGTTCAGTCCTGAACAGCTTGGGTTTGGTACTAGGCCGTCACTGTATACTGTTCAATTTTCTTCTCTAGTGCAGCTGCTGTTTGCAGACCGACTAGCTTTTCTTTTACCTCACCTCCTTGCAAGAAGAATAGGCTCGGGATACTTCGTACGCCAAATTGTTGGGCTAACTCTCCAACCGTATCTACATTGACTTTAGCAATGATCACATCATCTTCGTGCTTGGTCGCTAATCCTTCAACGATGGGCAATAATACCTGACAAGGTCCACACCAATCGGCATAAAAATCAAGTAGTACAGGTTTGTCTTGTGCGGCTAATTGTTGGAATTCATTTACGCTTTTGATCTCTCTCATGGTATTGAAATTTGTAATAAAGCTTTTCGACTTAAGTAGCAATTCGCTTTATAGATTGTTATTGTTTTAATTACGATACAAAGATAGGGGGAGAGGGACCTGGAAGGAATGGACAGAAGTTCCCAAGGCTTGGACAGAAGTTCCTGCTGTCATCAATAATCAAAATGTAAATAGGGGTCGAAATCAAAATCAAAATCAAAATCAAAAAGCCCAGCCCCGTACCCCTTTTTAATTTTCCAAATAAGCAGCCCGATAGGCCAAGGGAGAATCATTTTCAGACTTCTTAAAATAGCGCGTGAAGTAGGCGGGGTCATCAAAGCCAAGATCAAAGGCAATTTCCTTGACCGTCTTTTGGGTATAGCGCAGATCACGTTTGGCCTCCAAGACAATTCGTTCTCGAATGATTTCGGTGGGGGTGGGGTAGCCATTGACTTTGAGCCGCTTGGCGATAGACTTAGGAGAGACGAAGAGCCGATCAGCATAGTCCGACACAGCATGTATCTTGCGAAAATGCTTATCCACTAAGGCGATAAAATCAGCCACTAGCCTATTTCCTTCCTCTTTTTCGGAATGCTCGATGACTGTCTCGGGTTCATTTTTCCGGAGGGCCTCTATCAGAAACATGCGCAGGTAGGCATCCAACATATCCCGATGTGCCTTTCCTGGCCGTTCCAATTCCTCAATCATCCGTTGGATCAATTGCTGAAAGCTTCTATTTTCTTCTTGTTGTAGAGCAATGAAGGTAGCCCGGTGCATATTGTTAAATAACACGCCATTACAGGCGATCTCTTTTCCATGCGTTTCCACGCAGTAGAACTCCCGATCAAAAGTAATCTCAAATCCCCTTTTCAGTTTCTCGGCATCGACGGTTAATACTTGGCCGGGTGACAAGAAGAATATACCTGCACCCTCAATAGCAAAAGATTTGAAGTCCACCCAATATTCCCCACTTCCCTCCACCATGTAGAAAATCTTGTAATGATCGGAGCGATGGCTTTGGTTAGCGCTACAACTGGTTTCCATCTGAATCGTTTTCAATTCAAAAACAGGTGGATTGGGCCCTGCTAATGGCTCTAGGTAGCTAAGGTGTTTGATGGAAGAAAAAGACATGGGCAGTTCAGCTTTTAAGCGTAGTTGTCAAACAAAGTTAAGACATAAAGAAAAGAACAATGGTGGCTTCCGTTTAGTTGGGCAATTCCAATCAAAATGACAATGTGAATCAAAATCAAAAGGCATAGCTGCGCCTATTCACCGCCCAATCACCAAAGCCCCCTCCTCCCGCACGTCCACAAATTTCAGACCTCCCGCTTCACACTCCTCTCGCCAATTCTTAGCCGACCAGTAGTCATTAGAGCCATCCCAAACTAGTTGTTCAATGATAAAATAGTCTTCCAACTCAAGCAATTTCAATCGTGGATTGTCGTGTAGCAGCACAAAGTCCAGTTTAATAGGAGACGATGCTTTTGTGGGGGGTAGACTGTCCAAAATAGCCATTCGCCAATCATAGAACTGAAGAAACCCCGCTTGGTAAGACCAACTAAGCCCTTCTATGCTATCCATCAGGCTTACTTCCGTAATGTTTTTTACAGCCCGATAACTTTGATAGTTACTTGTGGCCCAGTCTAGCGCCCCCGGCTTGCCTGTACCCCCTACAATGCGTAAGCAATTGGGGCCATCAATACAGTCGATGACCGTTTGATCCTTGATTTGATAGACGATGATTTCTGTATTGTTGAACTGTTGCCAAGCGTGTCTGTTGTATAGAAGACTGAATAACAATAAACAGCTGGCTAGACCATATAATAAGTGCTTGTGATAAAATATATGATAGGCTCCCAGGAGGAGTACGGCCAGAAAGAGGGTCAACATCATCGGAGTATCAATCCAAATATCTTTGAGGGTACTCGCGGGCAATTTTTGTAAGAAGAAGATAATCGCATTCATCCCCCAAATACAAGCATATAGTATTTTACCTAGTACTAGTCCTAGAAACGGAACCCCATGAAAAACAAATAACCCCAAACCCACGCTAAGGATAATCATCGCTGCTGGTACCACCACCAAACCGGACAATAGAAAATAAACGGGGAATTGATGGAAATAGTAGAGGCTAATAGGAAGGGTAGTCAACTGTGCGGCCAAAGCCACGCTGGATAGTTTCCAACAGTAATTCCCAATGGGATTGGCAATGTACCAGGATTGATAAATAATACCCTGGAAAAATACGATTCCCGTCAGGGCCAGGTAAGAGAGTTGAAAGCCGATATTGAATAACAAAATGGGATTAATCACTAACATACAAAAAGCGGAGGCCGCAATGGTGTTATAGATGTTGGTGTACCGTTTTAGGGATTGACCGATGAGTAAGAAAGAGAACATGCAAGCTGCCCGAATGACCGAGGCCGTAGCGCCCGTGAAGTAGGCAAAGCCCCAGATCCCTAGCAGCAGCAAAGCCATTTTTAGCCATTTCCATCTGCCGTACCAATGGCCGAAAAGACCTAGTAGAAATTGCAAGCCAACATAAATAAGCCCTACATGCAGACCAGAGACCGCCAGCACATGCATGGCACCCGTACTCGCATAACCCGCCTTAATCTCCGGACTCAAAGAACTCCGCTCTCCCGTAATAAGTGCTGCACCAATGGCATATTCATCAACGGAAGGAAGATGCTGACGGAGGATTTGGAGACACTGCTTACGCAAACGGCTAGCTTGTCGGCGTAAGACGGCAGCATTAGCTACTGGAATATACTGCCATTGTTGGTCTTTGACAAAAGCCTGATAGTAGTAACCTTGCCAGCGCATATAACTAGCAAAGTCAAAAGCCTTGGGGTTCTTCGGTGGCGGAATGGCCTGGATGCGGCCTTTAATTTGTAGCTGATCGCCCATGCGGAAAACTTGCTCATTGCTGGGTAAGTAAACCAGAAGCCGTCCCTGGAGTGGCACTACAGTTTGATCAGGGGACATGCTTTGCGTTAATTGTAACCCTATTCGCGTACTACTTTCTCGTTCCGATAGCGCTATAATTTTTCCTTGAAAAAACCGGGTTTCATCAGCCGCCTCCACTAAGATAGGTGGCCGAAAGTTCTTGATTTGCTGGCTACCCAATGACCCACCCAAAAGGATTAGAAAAATAGATAAACTCGAACCAAACCACCACTGCTGATGAGGTAGGGGTTTACGGTAATGGAAGCCTAATAGTAGAATGAAGGCAATGAAAAGCCACCAAAGAGGAAAGGCAAAGTCGGTGAGGAATGCCCCACCAATACCTAAGATTAAAGGTAGGAGTAGGCGGATAAAAGGAGCCGCGCGCCAATTGAGCGTCATCAGAGTTGTTTTAGAGAGCGTATTATTTGTATTCCAATTTTACAACTGTTATTACAACAGTCCCCCCATACTACTGGACATTTTACGCCAACGGGTTTAAAAGTTTAGGGTTGAAGGCTTATATCAGGGCATTAAACCTTCAACTGATAAACCGTATTTGTTCAGTAGTATGAACAGTCCCTTAAATATAATAGTAAATTATTGAATGTTAAAATTTCATAGGATTTCTTATTCTACTATCAGTAATTTCTGTAGGGCCAATACCTCTCCGGTAGCGATATAAAACTAGTGGTCAGGGGAATTGGCTAGGCCCCTATAATCGACGATATTGGTGGGGAACTTCTTTTCCTTTCGTTTCAGTATATCCCCAAGTGTCTAGTATATCAATACCCATATTGTAAAAAATACACTAATTATAACAAAAAAACTTATCGAATTAATTAACTTGCTACCGCAGAGCACTTTAAGTGTTTTGTCGTGCATATAAACAAACAGAAAACAGCAAAAGGGGATCAAAGAGATATCCAGGCTCAGTCAAGCTTTTAGCCAATCGTCTATTTCTTTTCCTCGTCTATTGACATAGAAGTAGGCAACAATGAAGGAACTTGAAGTATTTTTTAAGTCAGCACTGACGGTCGATAATGTAATCTTTGGATTTGATGAGGCAGAGTTGAAAATCTTATTGATTAAACGGGGGGAAGAACCCTATAGCGATGAATGGGCCTTACCGGGACACTTTGTATATCCTTCTGAGGACCTAGAGACAGCCGCAGTCCGAGTGTTGGAAGAGATGACCGGTTTGCGCAATGTCTACTTGGAACAAGTTAGGACTTTTGGTGCAGCCAATCGGCACCCTTTTGGCCGAGTCATTACGACTGCCTATTTCTCCTTGATCAAAATTGCTGACTATAAATTGCAAGCAGCGGGTATTGCCAAAAAAGCGAAATGGTTGCCTATTTCAGCTGCTCAAAACCTACCCTTTGATCACAATGAGATTCTAGGAGCCTGCTTCAATATGCTCAAGCGACTGGTGCGAACCCGCCCGGTCGGCTTTGAATTATTACCTCCCAAATTCACCTTGACAGAACTACAACACCTCTACGAGGCGATCCTAGAAGTACCTTTGGATAAACGCAATTTTCGCAAGAAAATCCTATCGATGAACTTATTGATAGACCTAGATGAGAGCCAGGAAGGAGTCGCACATCGCCCCGCTCGACTCTTTAGTTTTGATCGAGGAAAATACGAGGAGTTCTTGTCTGATGGTTTCAACTTTGAGGTGAAAGAAAGCAAGGGAAAGACGAAGATGAGCTAGTGAGGTGAAGGGGAGGGTCAAGAGGTGAAGTGGTGAAGAAGTGAAGAAGTGAAGTGGTGAATTGCACTACTTCACTTCTTCAGCCATTCACTTCTTCCCTTCACATCTCTTTCCTAATCCACTCCAAGATTTTTTCCATTTCTACTTTTAAAGGGGACGAACCCGTTGGGAAATTATTGTGCATAAAGCTAAAGAGCAATAGTCGTCCACTTCGAGTCACCAAGTAACCACTCAAGCAATGCTTATTGCGGAGTGTTCCCGTTTTGGCAAAGAGATAAATAAGGTTGCCCATCACTCCCATACCAATTACTAATCGTACCGGCTTGCCCCCCTCCAGGAAAGATCGAGAAGAGCCATTCCTTCGACTTTGCGGCCAGCAATTTCTCTAAAACGAATACTACCGTTCGAGGCGTAAACATATTGTAACGGGTCAAGCCTGAGCCATCGTACCAAAGTAATTCATCGGGTGCTTCCTTGAATAGGGTTTGTTTGGCCAATCGAATCAAAGTGTCACTTTGGATGAATCCTAGCTGTTTATCAGCGCATAATAAGAGGAGTTGTTCGGCGATAAAATTATCGCTGTCCTTCATTAGTCGTTGGTAAAGGGTATCCGGGAAGGGTGCGCTTAGGGTCTTTGGATTAAAGAGCCTTGCTGTATCTAGGGTGAAAGCGGTGATTTCTCTTTGTAGTGTGTCGGCTAGGAGTTGTACGACTAAGTCAGTGCTAGTGCGATAAGGCTTTTCAATGATATAGGCACTGTCCGTAAGCGCCGATTGATTGTATTCGAAAATATTGTTATGAATCGCTCGTTTAAAGTAAGGTGATCTATTGGCAAAAGTAGTTTTCAATTGTAGTTGAGATTTGAAGTAAGAAGGTGTCACTTCGAACTCATCACCAGCTTGTTCTTTTTCATCCCGCTCGAATCGAACAATATTCCCATAAATGGGGAAGGGAGATTTATCCACTTGGTAAGCATAATTATAATCATCCCAAGCCCAACCCGGACCATAATATTCTTCTTGGAAGTTGTGATCAGAGAAAAATAATGGCCCCTGATGTGCTTGTAAGAAAGAAAAAATCAATTGATTTTGGGGAATATCGTGATGTAAAAAAGCAGGGTTTCCGGTTCCCCAAAAAAAGAGGCTATCTCCCTTTATTGTATAATTGAGCAGGGGTAGACTGTCTTGTAAAAATTGCAGAGCCGTATAGAGGGTGAAAATTTTAGTGTTCGAGGCAGGCGTAAAATACTTATCCGCATTTTGTTGATACAGTGTGCTTTGATTGGCCGGGTCATAAAGCATGAAACCAGTAAAACTTTTCGAAAAAACAGGCGATTGTACAATGAGTTCATCTAATGTTTTAGACGCTTTGCGGGAAATCGATTGGGTAGTCGTACAGGCGCTTAACCATAGGCCGAGGCCAAGGATACAATAATTGATTAAATTCTTGCTCAACGTTTGCTAATATTTAGGGTATTGCTAAATTGTGGGCCGATCTAAGATGTTAGAGCATGTTTGGGCAGACCTCAATTATCTCCAAGCGGCAATTTTTGTTTTATACTGCGTTAGATTTTTCGCCTAATTACCCACATTAGGCTGCAAAATCTGCCTTGCCTAAAACAAAATTTGTTCACTTTCGACTAATCATGCCTGCCCAAACATGCTCTTATTCAAAACAGTTGCTTAAATCCAGATGAAAATACCAAAATGAGACAGATTACCCAATTTATAAGTCAGCTACTACCTATTTTATTCCTCAGTACTAGCCTCTTTGCTCAGCCTTTGAGTGATAAAAAGACGATTGATTTATTTGAAAACGCTAGGAAAAAGGTATGCATATTGAAAAATGAGAATCAACTGATTCCGCTTCAACGCCTGGATACCTTACGTATGGCTTACCTCAGCTACCAGTTTGAGGACAATACTGTTATACCTGCTTTACAGTTGGGTAATGGATTGGAAACGATGCTCAATAAATATACGAAAGTGGATAGCTTGTCCAGTGATTCCCTGCAAATAGAGGCGTGGTTGAAGAACTACGATTTATTTATTGTAGGCTTACAGGATGGCGTGATAGATGCCGGGGGAAATATAGCCATGGCAGATGATAGCTACTATGAGTGGTTGGACCAGTTATCGCAACGGGCAAAAGTAGTGGTAGTCGCACGGAATTCGGGGCCTAATACCCTGAAAATCCCTCCTGGGGTTCAAGCTTTATTAATGGTACCTCCCGCTACGGTTTGGGGAGAGTCGGTGGCTGCCCAGGTCGTATTTGGTGCCTTAGGAGCACGAGGTGAGATGGAGGCCGATTTTAATGAAGAATTTAAGAAAGGCCGCACTTTTGTATCACAAGGGAAAATGCGTTTAGCCTATGTACCACCAGCCGTGGCAGGTGTAGATGGGTTTTACTTGGAAGAAAATGTAAATAAAATTGTACAGGAAGGAATTGAGGCAGGTGCTTTCCCCGGCGCGCAAGTTTTGGTGGCAAAAGATGGTGCAGTAGTCTATCATCAAGCTTTTGGTTATCATACCTACGATAGCACGCGGGCCGTATCCCTGACTGACATCTATGATTTCGCTTCCGTATCCAAAGTGACAGGCGCTTTACCTGCTGTTATGAAATTATACGGTGAAGATCGCTTTAACTTGGATGCGCCATTTAAAGCATATTATCCCGCCTTTTCTAAATCCAATAAGTCTGATCTGACTTACCGTGAAATGTTGGCGCATTATGCTCGACTCCGACCTTGGATTCCTTATTGGCAAGGCACTTTGAAAGGTAATGCCCGCTATCCTTGGCAAAAAAAATGGGATACCAACCGAATTAATGATGGTAGGTATCGTGGGCGAACCTTCAGTGAAACGCCTTCTGCCGACTACAACATTCGAATCACAGACCAGCTTTGGCAACATCGAGGCTTTAAGAAGAAAATGTTTAAGGCAATCAAGAAATCGCCTTTGTTAGAGAAGAAAGAATATGTGTATTCGGGACTGTTGTTTTATTTACTGCCAGATATTGTAGCGGATATAGTAGGAGAGGAGTACGAAAGCTATTTATACGATAATTTCTACGATCGATTGGGGGCTTATACCCTGCGCTATAATCCAATGCGTTTTTACCCCAAAGACAGAATTGTTCCTACTGAACAGGATACCTTTTTCCGTTTGACTCAATTGCACGGTACGGTACACGATGAAGGAGCGGCGATGATGGGAGGTGTTTCATCTAATGCGGGACTATTTGGCTCTGCTAATGATTTGGCCAAGTTGTTCCAAATGTACTTGAATGAGGGACAATATGGGGGTGAGCAATTGATTAATGCCAAAGCATTGCAGGAATTTACCCGTTGCCAGTACTGCGGCGAGGGCAATCGACGTGGCTTAGGTTTTGACAAACCGATGATTGAATATAAGAAAGCGGCTAGTTCGGTTGCGGAGCAAGCCAGTGCGGCTAGTTTTGGACATTCAGGTTACACCGGAACTTTCGTTTGGGCGGATCCGGAGACGGATTTATTATACATCTTCTTCTCTAATCGAGTGTATCCCACTCGAAATAATCGCAAGATATATCAGATGAATATTCGGCCTCGTATACATACCGTATTATATGAGTCATTGGAGAAAAGAGAGCCCGTGACGGCCTCCACTGATTTCCAACCGAAAGATTTGACCTCTCCCAATGGAACTGTTTATCGACTCAATGCTTCCACTGGGGCGAAAAAACCAAACAAGGGCGATTATCTTTACTTTCATGCCTCTACTACGGATGGCACCAAGACAGTGAGTTCTAGCCGAGATGGCGGCGCTCCAACGCCTTTTTACCAAGTACCCAAAGTGATCACGCCAGCTAGCAATCCAGTGCAAGATATCTTACCTCAGCTAGCGCTCGGGGATAGCATAACCATTACTATTGCGCTAGATACCTTGCCTCAGAAGCCTCCGGGTTTTGAAAATTCGGATTACCTGTATTTCAATTTACATGTAGTGGATGTAGTCAGCGAGGTAGAACAAGAACAGCTCATGATGGAGAAACGTTTGGCTGATTCTAAGAAAAGGCGATTGTTACAATCTCGTGAAAAAGAAGCAGCTAGAATTGCTCAGCAAACGCTACAGCAATATAAGGCAGGTGAACTAGATAATGCCTTAAAGGACGGCCCAGGTGGCATGGAAATCTTTATTAATGAGGCAGGTAACGGTCCGGTCGTCGAAGTAGGCCGCACCTTAGAGGTTAATTACTACGGGATACTGCCGGATGGCACCCTATTCGACAATTCCTTCAAACGTGGCGAACCCCTCTTGTTTCCAGTAGGGCGAGGGCGGGTGATTGCAGGTTGGGATCAAGGATTCCAAGCTTTGCGGGAAGGAGACAAGGCTACCTTGTTTATCCCGAGTCAAATGGGCTATGGAGAACGAGGTTCACCACCCGTCATTCCACCTAATAGTAACTTGGTTTTTTACGTAGAAGTGGTGAAGGTTTGGGGATTGAGTAATTAAAGCAAGTTGCGGGTTGGTGGGTTGCGGGTTTGCTGAACAAGGCATACCCGCAACGCATCAACCCGCAACAAGTTGCTCTAAATAGCTTCCGGCATCGCTACGCCAAACTTACGCCCATACTTGGCCATAGCACTAGTAATAATACGGCTCAAAGGCACGCCATTTTGCCGATATTCCTTCCGTAACTTCAAGGCCCTTTGTCCAGGGAGACGAACAGGCGGCTTTCCAGCAGGAACGGCCGATGCTCGCGATTTTTCTACCAGATAATCCATTTGATCCGTAAAAGCCTGTTGGCCCGCAAAGGCGGCAGGATCGATGATTTGTAAAAAGACAGAAGACAACCAGCCATCCGGCTCATTTGCCCGCCCATGCCCACTCAAAGCCGTAGTCATCGCTTCTACCATGATACCTAATGCAAATCCTTTATAACCCGTATCCATTCCACCCAAGGGTAAAATCGTAGAGGGGTCTTTTTCATCATAAAACGTCTTGGGGTCATCCGTGGCATTTCCGTCTGCATCAAGAAGCCAAGGGTGGGGAAGTTTTTCCCCAGCTTTGTGGGTCTGGTTGACCATGCCTGCGGCCGTGGCTGAAGTGCTGATGTCAAAAATGATAGGCTCGCCACTAGTAGGTATACCCGCAGCGATAGGATTTGGGCTGTATACCCCCGTAGTGCCACCAAACGGAGCGACCCTATTGAAGCCGGGATCAGAGCAAGAAAGTAGCATCATTAAGCCTTTTTCGGTGGCCCGCTCTGGATAAGCAGCTAGACAGCCAATATGATGACTTTTTTGAATGGCAACAGTAATGACAGCTTGCGTCTTGATCCGGTCTAATGCTAGGTCGATAGCCTGGTGGGTAAGCCAGGCACCGGGTAGCCGATCGCCATCCCAGGTTACCGAAGCCCCGGTATCGCTGATTACGCGAGGACTGCCGGATAAGGTCATATGCCCCTGTTCAATGGAGCCAAGGTAGGGGGTGAGCAGGGCCAAGCCATGCGTGGTATGTCCCATGAGGTCAGATTCGAGTAGGGTGGCGGCGACAGTCTCTGCCATGTCTTTCTGTAAGCCTGCTTTAAGCAAGAGCTGTGTAGCAAATTCGAGGAGCGCAGGGGCTTCGAAAAGCTGTGGTTTTTCGTTCGTTTTCATAAAGACGAAGCTAGCAAAATCTACCCGTTGTTGCAAGCCTTTTAGCCCTCCCCAGCCTTTACACTATCATTGATTAACACTTACTTTCTCTTCCACATGAAGATGTGGTTTCACGCTATGGGTTAATCCTGCATCTTTGTTCTGATTCTCATCAGCGCGATTGCAGGTCTCATCTCAGGAGAAGTTCGCATGATGATTGGCTACGTAGAATAGGGAATTCGCGGCGAATCAATTGGACACAGGTTTATTGTGACTAATGTTTTTTTGCTATATTCAGGCAGTATACTAACATTAACACAACAAAACCAATTATGGATTTAACAGCAATTTTAATCAACACGATCGCCGGTGGCGGTGGCGGATTCTTGGGTAATATGCTTAAGAAAAATGGCCTCGGACTGGTAGGTAACCTTCTTGCAGGTGCAGTCGGTGGAAATGCTTTACCGGCTATCTTAAGTGCTGCTGGCCTATTCGGCGGTGGCGGTACAACAGACATGGTAGGTTCTATTGTCTCAGCCCTGGTTGGGGGAGGCGCTGGATCCTTACTAGGTGGCCTTTTGAAGAAGTCGTAGTTTGTTAAATGGTGCTGATTTGGTCATTCAATACCTTTAAAGAACTTGGCCAAGCAGGATCAATTTATATTGAAATTAATGTGAGTCTCTATCCGCTAGGGTAAAGGCTCACTTCTATTTAGAGCATGTTTGGGCAACACCATTTGGGCCTGTCTGACTGCCAGGCAGGCCTAAAACATCCTTTTTTGCTCCAAAAGCATTGCCCAAACATGCTCTTAAACACCAAAATATGAAATGGTTTTATTGGATACTACCCGTAGTTGTTTGTTGTATCGGATGTTTTTCGTCAACCGTATCTCCTGGGCAATTGGCAAAAGCTGAGGCTACTTTTGTAAAAGTGACCAATCAAATGGGGCCTGAAGGTGCCACTACTATAGATAGAGTACTGAGTCCGATTGGTTCGCAAGCCACGAATGCCGAGGGATATGTACCGATGGTGGCTTGGAAAAAAAGAGCAGATGCTTTTAACCCCAACTATTATGCAGCAGTTGGTGAAATGGATACATTTTCTTCTAGTTATCTTACTTGGGTTACACAGCAGCGTGAATTTGCAGCTAAAGCCCAAACGTTCAAACTGAGACGACTGAAGGGTGAGCGTTTGGCGCTAAGGATCGAACAGTTGCTTGGGTTAACGCCAGCGGTAGTCGCAGATACGGCCCGTGTTTTTATTGAAATTTGGGTAAAGCCGGAGGATTTGTTTCGGCCCTGCCGGGATCCAGAAATATCAGATGTAGCTTGCAATTTGAATCCAATAGCCGGTGCTTATTCCCCTTCCTCGCCTGCCTATGATTCGGTTTATCAATACCTCGTGACGAATAACCTACGCAAAGACCCACCCCAAGGACAAGCTAAGTATTGGGCACCTTGGACGCGCATGGGATATACTTATGATTGGAACCGGCGAAATAAGAACCACCAAGGACTAAGCGAGTATATCATTAGACAAGGGGCTATTGTTAAAATTCAGGCAAAGACAAGTACGGCAGATTGGGTAGCCAAGCATACGAGATGATAAGAAGATGAAACCAAGAAGGCGCGAAGTCAGTATAATTCAGTATTTGTAATGAATAGTTGAAAATGTATAATGAGTAATTAGTAATTAAGAATGTATAATGAGCAGTTAGTAATTATTAATTCTACATTTTCCAATTGCACCCTACAAATTCCCCTCCTCCCTTATTATTCTTATATTTACAAACCGATGAAATAAAGGCAATGAAAGTTATACTAAATCAGTTAGAGAAGTAGGAATAGCTTCACTTTTGCACCTAGAACTTAGAAAAGGCAATGAGCGAGAAAAAACGCCTAAAGCAGTTAGTCACAAAACGACAATTAGATGAAGTCTTCAATGCACTTGAAGGAGTCTTTGCCGCATTTCCCACCGAAACAAATGAATTAATTACCCTTAAAGTAAAAAATGAGAATGCCGAGAGCAGTTACAAGGTAGGTGCAATGACTGATGCCGCTTACAATGTGGAAGTCGCTCAGGTGACAAGAGGCGTATTGATTTTGATTGATGCCCTACCCGAGGAAGCAGAGATGCCTTCGGAAGGGAAGCCATTGCAAGATTATCATCGCTTTACCTGCGATCGGGTGGAGCAAAGTGACCGCTTTTATACGGCCTTTGAATCTCAGGCTGCTCAAAAAGTACAATACTATTATATAGATGGGATGGAGAAACATGCCCATGAAGGCTTGTTTCAAAGATTTGCTTTTGACCTGGAGGGGAAGTTGCAGGATTATTTAGCTACTGCAGAAATCCAATCGGCCTGCCAGTCCCTAAAGCTCATTATCCCTTATGCAGATAGTGGGTCGATAGATGGATATAAACGGAATGTGCTGAAAAGTTTATTCGTCGGTATGGGCGTCAAAGTGGATGAGCAGGCGCCGATATTAGAAAAAACACTGGCGGATCTGCTAGCCATGAGTCCCCGATTAAAAGACTTAGGAGCGGAAGATTATGTCTGTATCTTTTTGTCAGTATCAGAGTGGGAGTGGGATATTGATATTACGCCTGCTGTGGTAAGTTGGTTTATTTCTACTTTTTGCGGCGTGGAATTGCCGGAATCAAGTCCGACTTTTTTATTCTTTTTTGGACTCATTTATGAAGAGGAGGACCCTGAAATAGAGGAGGAAGTGCAAGCAGCGATTGAGGCGGGCGGAAATATTCAAATCCTTCCTGAGTTGACAAAAGTTTCTCAAAGGGATATTAAAAAATGGCTTCACAAATACAAAAATAATTTGGACCTGAGCACAGAAGAACGGAAATCCATCATGAGTGAATATTTCAAGAGTGAGGATGGGTTTTATATGGAATCGGTTGAAGATAACTTAGCCCAAATCATTATCAAACACAATAAAAAATTCTATTCATGAGCAGTACTGCGGAGCAGCTGAAAGAGCTGGAAGCAAAAGCTAAGAAATACATTATACACGAAGCCTTGCAAAATGCCTATGAGGTAGCAGTAGAATTGGGGCAACCCCTTTTGTTGACGGGCGAGCCCGGCACTGGTAAGACGCTCCTTGCTTCGAAGGTCGCTTTTGATTTGAGTCAAAAAGAAGGCAGCCTATTCGATCCCACTGTACTGGAGTTTAATACCAAAACAACCTCCACTGCGCGTGATCTTTTTTATACCTATGATGCAATTTCTCATTTTCAGACGGCCAATATTCGTCGCCAGTCGAATGAAGCGGCACCTGAAACGGCAGATTTCATAGAATTACAGGCATTAGGTAAAGCGATTGCGTTTAGTAATCCCAAAGCTTCTGATCAGGCATTTTTCAGTACAAAGTTACCTGCCAAAGCCCAGAGTTCTGTCGTACTCATTGACGAAATTGACAAAGCTCCCCGGGATTTCACCAATGATATCCTGATGGAAATTGATAAATTCTCATTTGGAATCAAAGAGCAGAATAATCACCAACTGCACAAATCGGCGCAGCAACAGATTGCGGTGATTATGACCAGTAATTCGGAAAAAAACCTCCCCGACGCCTTCTTGCGCCGCTGTGTTTTCTATCATATCCCCTTTCCTAGTGATGATATTCTGATCAAGATCGTGAAAAGCCAGTTGGGAGAAGGCACGAAATATACAGATGATGCCCTGGATGCTATCATCGCTACTTTTAACGAGGTACGTGCCAATGCCGTACGGAAAAAACCAGCTACCGCTGAGCTATTGTCCTGGATTCGAATCCTGGAATTGAGAGATTACCTAGAGGCGGATGAAAAAGCTAAAAAGACAATCATGAGGCAAAATCTTTCTGTGTTGGTGAAAACCCAGGAGGATTGGAAGGTCATTCACCGCATGTTTGAGTGATGTTCCTTAAGTCGCCGTCCTGTTTGAAGTCGTAGTACGAAGTCGAAAGTCCAATATTTGATTAACCACAGCCCACTAAATATCCATCAGCACTTTTGCCAAAGCAGAACGACATAAAATTTCCATTGGATAGTTTTCTAGAGCGATTAGCTGTAGAAGAAATATTCGTAAGCCTACCGCAGCGTTTGCAATTGCTTACGGTTATCCAGCGTTTTGGCAAAACCTATATTGATCAACCTCATCTACTCAAATACAAGATAGCGCCCATTATTGCAAAGAATGCATCGCAACAGCGGCGTGTTCAACTTTTATTTGACGAATACCTAGCAGAGGCGCAGGCTTACCAGGTTCCTGCCTTAGCTGAGAAAAAGCAATGGTGGCAGAAATTAGAACGTTGGCAATTGGGAGGCTTGACCTTGGCCTTTCTACTCATACCTTTAGGCCTCTTTTGGAGCCAACTGTTTCCGGCTGCCCAGCCCGCGCCTCTGGAAGCCCGTTTTAATATACCCAAAGAAGTAACACTGGGGCAATCCCTGCCGATTCTAAATAATTCCTTACATGTAGATACCGCCCAGGTCGAATTTAAATGGGAATTGTTTGACGTAGAAAGAGGGGAAAGAGAATTTGATACCCTCTTGTTCCGCAATTTTAAATGGGATTTACCCATCAATTCTATCGGAGAATCGCCCGATAAATTCCTCCAACTCACCGCAAGAGATACAATCAATAATCAAACCTCGAAGTATAAAAAATACTTCCAGGTCAATTGCCCTGACCCTCCTGACAAACCCGCGATCGATGCGCCCTATGAAGCCCAGGTAGGCACTACGATCAATTTCAAAATGCTACCGGATTCAGTAGCGGGGATGAGCTACCATTGGGATTTTGGCGATGGCACAGATACAACAGCTACGCAAGTAGCACATGTCTTTGATGAACCCGGTGTTTATCAGATTGAATTAGAAGTTCACCAGTTATTAGCAGAGGGGTATTGTCAGGCAGACACCAGTCATACGATTACCATTACCAATGAGATCAATGAGAAGGCCTACTTGGCAGATTTCCCCTTGGAGCTGGATGAGGAGCAAGGCACCAATAGCGAGTTAAACTTTTTCTGGATGAGTTGGCTCCTTTTGGGCCTGATCATTGGTTATGCTTTGTATCATTTTTGGCGATGGCTCAACCAAGCTCCCCCCGAGAAAACCGAAGAAGAGAAAAAACAAGCCCTGGATGAACGTTTTGCTCATGCGGATAAAGGCCCTTATACGATCCCCTTCGAAAACCAAGGGAGTGCCATTCGGGTAGAAGAAAGTTTGTTTCGGTTGGCGGATAAACTGCGGCAGCGACAAGAAGGTAGTCGAACCGTTTTAGATATACCAGCTAGTGTGCGGCAAACGATTGATCAAGGTGGATTCCCCATTTTATTACAAAAGAGAACCACTCTACCACCAGAGTATTTGTTCCTTATCGATGAACAAGCTGAGCAAAGCCACCAGGCAGCATTGTACGAATACCTCGTCTATTTCCTCAGAGATAAGGATGTATTCATCAACTCTTTCCATTACAACACGAGTTTTAATCGTTTCTGGAATGACGATTATCCGGATGGAATTAACCTAGAACGGCTGCAGCAGCTTTTCACCCAGCATCGCCTGGTTATTCTTGGTGATGGCTATGACTTGATGGATCAAACCGGAGATCAGCTCAAAGTGAAAGCGAGCTATCAAGAAGCATTTGAGGCATGGGTGGGGCGTTTGTTACTGACTCCCATACCGCCTAGCTCCTGGACATTTAAGGAAGCTACGATCTACCAGCTATTCCCTGTTTTCGATAGTGATGCCAGTGGCTTTGCTGCGGCATTAAAATATCTCGACACCTTGGTGGAAGAAGCGGATGATCCGGGCCCTCGTCCCTCCTTTATCGAATGGCAAGAGGCTCAATCCGACCCTCCCGAACATCCTGATATCAATCATCGTAGATGGCGCCGTGCTGAGACCTACAGTGATTACTTGAAGGATTATCCGGAAGTATATCGTTGGCTTTGTGCCCTGGCTGTTTATCCCAACCCCCATTGGCAATTGACCTTGGGAATTGGTAGGGCCATTGGCGCTCCGGTCAACTTTGACAACCTGCTTTTGCTATCTCGGATTCCCTGGCTACAAGGGCAAGCCTTTCATCCCAAGCTGCGACAAGAATTGTTGGACCAATTAGATCCAGAAACAGATCAATTGGCTCGTGAGGCGGTACAGGAAGCCTTGGCTGAAATAGCCCCCAAAGTGGCAGGAAGCCATGTCAATTTAGCCGTACAGACCAATCTAGCTATTCAGTCCTTTTTGTTGGATCCTACCAATGGAGAGCATAGTGCCTTAATCGCCCAACTCCGGCAACACAAGCTATTGGGGAAGCGACAAATGTTGGAATTAGATGGCGGAATTAGGCGTAAAACGAATGGGGCAGCTACTGATTTGGTGACCTATCTGCAAACTGGCGGAGAGACTAAGGGCATCAGTCATGCCGATGTTGACTTAGCTTTTAATCATCATTTCTTTCGAGCTTTTGGGGCCGCTATTGTTTTCCTCATGGTAGGTATGATCATGTTACTACTGAACGGAAGTGACACCTTATGCGACTGGGTAAAAGGTGCACCTCCTCCCAGCCAAGAAGTGATCACGAAGCCTCCTAGTGCATATGCCTATTTTTTCAAAGAAGAAGCGATACAGGATAGTGCCATCATTTACAATAACAAGGCAGTTTATACCTCCCAACGAATTCAGGAAGCGGACAAAGATTCTGTGCTAGCTCTACGAAACCTTAGTCTAGCGAATCTGCTCAAAGCCATGCAATTACGTGATAACTATTCGTTGGCTATTGCTAATCATTCCAAAGCCCTCTTCAATTTAGGCGTAACTACGTTCAATGATTATTTGGAATTGGAGCAGGATCGCCCTCAATTAGAGGAAGCACAAGATTATTTTAATCAAGCTGCCGAAGGCAGTAATGAATCGCTTGACCTTATCCGGCATGCACAAGGGCTCTGCTATTGGTACTTAGATGAAAAAGAAGAAGCACAAAAGATATATAACAGCTTAGAGGATGGTAATTTTTTCGATGATTATACCCTCCAACCGAATCTGAAATCCTTTTTTGAAGCGACGCTTACTCCTGCACCTACTGGCGAAGGCTGTGCACCTGTTGTAGCCTTTCGGATAGCAGATGAAGTCTTTTGTCGAGGAGATGAGATAAGATTGATTAACGATAGTAAGGCTAGCCAAGACTTTGCATATTTTACCTTGGATTGGGGCGATGGCCAGCAAGATAGCCTAAGTGCCTTTGCCGAGGCACGACATCGCTACACGACTGGGCGTAATTGGACGGTTCGCTTGACGGGCTATATCGACTGCGATTCACTGGGAATTATCAATAAATCAGTTGCTCAACGCATCAGTGCCTTGGCCCCAGCGGTGGCTCCAGCAGTAATGGAAGACCAAGAAGCTTGCCCGCCATTTGACCTCGCTTTTTATGCTGCCGACTTAGGGCAAGTGGACCATGAGTGGAAAATCATCAAATTAGCTGAGGCAACCAACATTCAACAATCCACCTCGCAATCCAAGGCGCAATCCAGCCCGCAAAGCAGACCGACCATCAGTCCGCAAGCCATCATTGCGACCTCTACGGCTACCTCCTTGCGCCAAAGCTTTTCCTCCCCCGGTGAATACCAGGTTTGGATATATGTTGAGAATGCTTGCGGTCGAGATAGTGCTTACTCTACTGTTCGGGTATTGGATGCGCTTTCTTGTGCAGGAAGTATTGCGCTGAAGGGGAGAGTGCTAGGGCTTAAATCGACAGGTGCTGGGCGAGAACCTGTGGAAGGAGCCAGTATCAATTGGGGATATGGCAATACCGTATCTGATGCCAATGGTGAATTTGAATATACCCTCCCGCCCGATGCAGAATACCCCATTGCTTTTACAGTGGAAAAAATCAACTATGGTGGTAAAGTAGAATATTTCGAGCGGAGTGCCTTGGAAAAAGGGCGTCAAATTACCATTACTTTGGACTTGGTGCTACCAGATGCGGATACTGATGGCGACGGTGTAAAGGATAGTGAGGATGATTGTCCCACTATAGAAGGAACGTTAGCTAACAAAGGCTGTCCTAATGTTAGATGGGAATTAATTGACGAAAATCTTTGGGTAAAACCTAAAGACCTCTTAGGGAGAAAGTATAATTTACCTATCGAGGGGGTAGCCTTTATTTGGCCACTGACATTGGCAAAAGACCAGGAAAGCGCAGCGGTATTGATCAATAGAAGTGAAAGACAGGACGATACGACCTCGACCTTGTTTTCAGGAACTATGAAGCTCGACCAAGCTGAAATTATTGACGTTAACGGCCAGCTTTATCGTATTACCCTACAAAAGATTGCGAATGCAGGGGATGTACCTACCAAGGCCGCTTACTTTAAGTTAGAAAAGGCGAGTTCGGCGGTGGGTTCAAAAAAGACCTTTTTCTCCATTCAGTTAGCCCCAAATTACGGCAGGAATATTTCCGAAGCCCTTTCTTCTCGTAGAAAGGAGCTCTCCGTCTTGGGACGGATTTACCAAGATGAAAAACGGGGTAGCATTAGGGCCTATTTAGGGCGATTCACGAAGAGGTCAGAAGCCGACCGAGTTTTACCACTAGTCAGAAGGATTTTTAAAGAGGCTACCATTATCGAGTTAGATGGGGACCCTGAGGAAATCGCCGTGCCGCTCTATTCCAATTCTTACCTTGAACCAGAAATGATCTTGGTCGAAGGGGGAACCTTTACCATGGGCTGTGTGGAGAGCCGAGATGGCGATTGCAAAGAAAATGAATTACCCACCCGAGAAGTAGGCCTCAGTGACTTTTGGATGGGGAAGTATGAAGTAACAAATGAGGAATTTGTCCTTTTCTTGCAAGAAAAAGGGAACCAGGAGGAAGGAGGAGTGACCTGGTATGATCCTGGGTATGGGAAAATAACGGAAGCTAAGGACGGTTTTGAGGTCTCCAGTGGTTACGAAAAGCATCCTATTACAGGTGTTTCTTGGTATGCTGCGCGTGCTTATGCCAACTGGCTCAGCGAAAAGACGGGCCAAACATACCGTCTACCTACTGAAGCGGAGTGGGAATTTGCGGCTCGTGGGGGCGTTCGTAGTCAGGGCTATGGTTATGCAGGTAGTAATAATATCGAAGAGGTGGCTTGGTATAGCAAGAATTCAGGCGGTAGCACTCATGCTGTAGGAACCTTAAAAGCGAACGAATTAGACATTTTTGATATGAGTGGGAATGTATGGGAGTGGTGTAGTGATTGGTATGGTATCTATGAACGGGAGAAAGGGATCATTAATAACCCTGGAGGGCCAAGTGAGGGAGATACCCGAGTTTTGCGTGGCGGTTCGTGGGACTTCAATGTCAACGACGCCCGCGTATCTAATCGCGACGGCAGCTATCCAGACCTCAGACTCGTCATTAATGGGTTTCGGCTTTCCAGGCCTGTGGAATAGGAGTATGAAAAATATAAGATGGAGTATTGGTTTGTATACATATTGCAAAGTGAAAAAGATAATAATTCTTATACAGGTTATACCAATGATTTGGAGCGACGATTAAAAGAACCCTCTGTACTTTATCCCTTTTACCCTTTTTCTTTTTCTTTTTTTTATGTGTAGTTGGCTACAAGCTCGTGCTTGTATGCCGTTCTACGTCGCGGGCTCCTGCCCGCTTTCATTTTGTTCTATCGACTTGGGGCAGGAGCCCGTGACGCAAATGTGTGTACGAGCAGGAACTCGTAACAGACGCCCGTGGTGCTGGCTGCTAAGTCATGGCTTTTCGCTGTTGCAGGACTTTACCAACTACGGTACGGGACAAGCTCCTGCTTGTTCGCGGTTCTACGTTGCGGGCTCCTGTCCGCTCTAATTTTGTTCTATTGACTGCGGGCGGGAGCCCGCGACCTAAGCGTGTATACGAGCATGAGCTCGTAACAGACGATCTCAGTGGTGGCTACAAGGTCATGGCTTGTGACAAAAAACGAGTAGGGTCGGTATTGGTGAGCCTAGCCGATACCGAACATCAAAAAACACTTGCACCACAATCCTAAATCCCTTACCTTAGTACAAGCTCTAAATAGAAAGTAAAACTTAAAAATGCGCCACAAAATCCTCGATCAAAAAGGAATCTACTTTTTGACCTTCACCGTTGTAGAATGGGTAGACTTATTCACACGTCCTGTCTATTCGGAATTGTTGATCAACAGTATGAAGTACTGTCAGGCCAAGAAAGGCTTAGTTATTTATGCCTATGTGATTATGTCCAATCATATGCACCTGATTTTTCAAGCAGAGAAAGAAAATGAGCTTTCCAATATCATTCAAAGTTTCAAGTCCTATACTGCCAATAAAATCATTAGTTATGTCAAAGATTATTCGCAGCCAGAAAGCCGGCGAGATTGGCTGCTAAACCGATTTGCCTTTAATGCTAGAAAGAATAAAACGAATAGTGAACATCAAGTTTGGCAGAGAGGAAATCATCCTGTCCTTTTATACAGCCCTCGGATGATACGACAGAAACTCAATTATATTCATCAAAATCCAGTTCAGGCGAGGATCGTGCATTGTGCTGAATATTATGTTTTTAGTAGTGCGTCGAATTATGAAAATGGGCGAGGGCTTATCGATGTAACGTTACTAGAGGATATATGGGATGATATGGGGTATGTCAACATGGGTTCTTAAACACAAAACTTCTCTAACTGCTGTACGCGACAAGCTCCTGCTTGTTCGCAGTTCTACGTTGCGGGCTCCTGTCCCGCTCTCATTTTGTTTTATTGACTGCGGGCGGGAGCCCGCGACTTAAGCGTGTATACGAGCAGGAACTCGTAACAGACGTTCGTGGCGGTGGCTGCTAGGTCATGGCTTTCAAAAAAATCAACCACCGAAAACAAAGGAAAGTTCTATCTCTATGGCGTGTTGTAAACTCGCTATATCGGGTTCAATTTTGGAAACAGCTTTTATGCCATTTAAAAAAGTATAAATATGCTTGGCTAAATATTCTGCTTCATAAGTGTTAGCTATCTCTCCTCTTTCCTGTCCCAATCGGACGATTTCGGCAAAAAAAGCGACCACATGTGCCATATGATTAGATAGCAGACGGCCAACTTCTTCGGATTGAGTGGACATTTCACAAGTGGTATTGGTCACAAAACAACCTTTTCTATCGGTATCGCTTTCTAATTCCGACATAGATTGTTGAAAGAAGTCTTTTAAAAAGGCTTTTACGCTTTTTTGTTTTAAGGTCTCCCTCACTTGATCGAGGTCAAAGCCATATTCCTTTTGATAAAGCTGAAAGGCTTCCTGAAATAATTGTTCCTTCCCCCCTGGAAATGTACTGTAAATACTTGCCCTATTAATGCCAAGATGATCAACCAGATCCTGCATAGAAGTGGCATGGAACCCCCTTTTCCAAAAGCGTTCCATGGCCTTCTTGAGAATATCTGTTTGATCAAATTGTTTTTTTCTTGGCATTTTTCTGGAATATTCGTTCCAAAAATATTCAAAAAAAAGGAGAATTACAACTGTGACATTCCCCCGTCAATGACAACCTCGGTTCCAGTTACATATTCATTTTCGGCTAAGAAAACTGCCGCCTGAGCCACTTCGTCTGCTTTCCCAAATCGACCCAATGGGACCTGACTCAAAATTGAACCGGCCATTTCTCCAACTTGTTCCTCGGCCATCCCCATTTTACTGTAAATAGGGGTTTCAATCGGACCAGGGCTTATGCTATTGACCCGGATTTTTCGTTCAGCTAATTCGGCGGCAATAGTGCGGGTGATCGAGCGAACAGCTGCTTTACTAGCGGCGTATACGCTAGAGTTGGGCATGCCCATTTGATTAACAACAGATGACGTGATCTGGATGGATGCACCGGGCTTCAAGTAGGGGAGTGCTTTTTGCACGCTAAACAATACGCCTTTCACATTGACATTAAATTGGCTGTCATAGAAGGCTTCATCAATAGCTTCAATAGGGGCAAAGTAAGCGACCCCTGCATTGAGGAAAAGTAAATCTATCTGTCCATATTTTGCGCCAACTTGCGTATAGAAATTAGCGAGCTGATCTACCTTGGTTACATCCGCAACAAATACATCGTCAAATGCACCGGGGTGCTCTTGGAGCGTCTGTTGTAGTCGCTCTTCATTTCGAGCATTGACAATTACTTTGGCGCCAACTGCTTTAAAGGCATGTGCGGAGGCTAAACCAATTCCGCTATTTCCTCCTGTGATTACTACTACTTTTCCTGCTAGATTACTCATTACTTTAGCTTTTTTAGTGAAGAAGATGTTTTATTTAGAACGATCGTTCTAAATTGAAATATATATAATAGAACGATCGTTCCGATATAAAGTTTAATGCGCTTGCAAAAAAAGTTGACTTTTTTAGTGGGGCTTGTTGTCTGCTTCAATTTTCATTAAATAATCGTTAAGGCGAGCTCTCAAAGACAGCTGTTTCAGGGCTGTTTTCTTATCTTTCGATTAAGCGATACTTTTAAGATTAATGAATCAAAACCATTCGAAATATGTCAAAGAAAAACAGACGGTCATTTCTACAAAAGATGACAGGTGGAATATTGGGAGCTAGTTTTTTACCCCTTGGACTCAGGGCTAGCCATGCAGTGGAGTTGGCCGAGAATTACCCTTTACTTTCGGTCACCAGTGCGAATGATAAAATTCGAATCGCTTGTATTGGTATGGGGATTATGGGATTTAGTAATTGCCGAACAGCCTTGTCCCTGCCTGGCGTGGAGTTGGTAGCGGTATGTGATTTGTACGATGGTCATCTAGTGCGGAGCAAAGAAGTATTTGGAGATCATCTTTATACGACCCGTGATTATCGGCAAATTATTAATCGGAAAGATGTCGATGCCGTGATCGTGGCGACTTCGGATCATTGGCATGACAAGATTTCTATTGCAGCTATGGAGGCGGGTAAGGCGGTTTATTGCGAGAAGCCGATGGTTCATCACCTGGACGAGGGGCATGCGGTGATTGAGGCGCAGCGGCAGACAGGGCAAGTTTTCCAGGTGGGGAGTCAGCGTGTAAGCTCTATTGTTTACCACAAGGCTAAAGAACTATATGAAAGTGGAATTATTGGTGATCTGATCTTAGCAGAAGTGTGGTATGATCGGCATTCTGCTTTGGGAGCCTGGCAATATTCTATTCCCACAGATGCATCAGAAAAGACAGTGGATTGGAAGGCTTTCATCGGAGATTCTCCCCCAATGCCATTCGATAAAACCCGTTTTTTTCGCTGGCGTAACTACCAGGATTACGGCACGGGAGTAGCTGGCGATCTCTATGTCCATCTTTTTTCAGGCTTGCATACTATTTTGAGTTCCAATGGCCCTAATCGTATTTATTCTAGTGGTGGGTTGCGCTATTGGAAAGATGGCCGCGATGTACCCGATATCATCCTTGGCATTTATGATTATCCCGAAACGAAAACTCATCCTGCTTTCAATCTACAGCTTCGCTCCAATTTTGTGGATGGAAGTGGTGGCGGTTCCAAATTTCGCTTTGTCGGCTCGGAAGGCATTATGGAAGTTCGGGGTAGGAGTGTAGTGGTCAGTCAGCGCAAGCTGCCCAATGCACCGGGCTATGGTGGC
>Ga0070727_10001538_pt1 | contig 24262 bp, 15 predicted proteins | sample tdAd472_FD_66722 | JGI IMG/M metagenome (GOLD analysis project Ga0070727, IMG submission 66722) | Marine sediment microbial communities from the Atlantic coast under amendment with organic carbon and nitrate - tdAd47.2 | ecosystem: Environmental > Aquatic > Marine > Coastal > Sediment | place...
AATGGTCAGTGACCGGTGCTCAAGCAATGGCCAATCTGCGGTGCTACAAATGCAGTGGAGCTTGGCACATGGTCGAAAAAGTCATCGCAGCAGCTTAGTTGTGCAATTTGTTATACACACCCTTCACTCGCCCCCGCTACAAATACCAAAAATATTCATATTTTGGCGACCTACCGACCTACCGACCTACCGCAACAAAGCCACATCCCCCTTAAAAACCTCTGTCCTACCATCGACCAACGTGACTTCTAGGTAATACACATAAACGCCGGCATTCATCGCCTGGCCCCGATAAGTACCATCCCAACCCACACTAGGATCGTTCGGTGCTACCGTCTTCACATCATACAAAATATTCCCCCAACGGTCATAGACCTGAAAGACATTGATAGCCATGATGGCAGGACCCGCAAAAACTTGGAAAACGTCATTGATGCCATCATTATTTGGACTAAAAACAGTAGGGCGGAATAAGTCAATACCACGATCTACGGTGATGGTAATCTCATCGCTAATGCTACAACCCGCTGCATCAAAAGCTTGGGCTGTGTAGACAGTCGTTCGAGTAGGACTCACACTTATTTCATTCGTACTGATAAGAATTATGGAATCTGTAGGCATCCATTCGATTTGCGCTACATCAAAATTTGTGAGAGCCGTAATGGTGATACTTTCTCCAAATTTAATCCGGCGATCCTCACCCAGATCTAATAATAATGGATCTTCATTTGCAATTTGGATGTCAAAGCTAGATTCACAAGCATTAAGCCCTCGGAGTCTGAGCTGATAATTACCAGGTTCCAATGCATCTAAGGCAAATGGGAAGCTTGATATACTAGTATAGGTAGCACCGTCCAATGATACTTCATAAGGTCCGACGCCCCCTGTAATGTTATCAATCCTAATTTGCCCCGCGGCCCCGTTGCAGCCCGGAGAAATGGGAATGATATCAGCAACAATAGCTGTGGGCCCACTCAAGAGCGCCTCACCAAACCCTTCACAACCTATGTTATCTGTTACTGTTAATTCATAGAAGCCTTCCGGTAATTGGGTAAGGCGGTCGGTTTGTTGACCGTTGTTCCATTGATAATTGAAAGGCGGTATTCCACCCTCGATTTGTGCTGTAATGGCTCCATCATTAGCATTGGCACAACTCAACTGAAAGCCATTATAGTCCTCGCTAAGGAGATTAACTTGTGGCCCACTGATCGCAATAACGACCTCCCCCTGCAAGACAATAGGGCAGTTCAAGTTCATTCCATCTGTACTAGCAATCGAATAAGTGCTGGTCAGTGCTGGATTGACGGTAAAAGTAGCGCCATCCACCATATCTGTTAAGGTCAGGACTTCGCCATTGTCGCTAATGATGTTTAGGCCCACAGGATCGCTGTAATTTGAAGCCCGAAAAGTAAGCGTAGCTGCCTCGCCTCGACAGATCGTGGTGGCTCCCTCAAGAAAAAAGACAGGGGCATCTATGAGATTGATCGTGACGGTAATCATTGAATCGCAGCCATCTGGACTGGCATTAGGTATAAGCACTTGACCACTCGTATTATTCTCATCAAAGGTCATATTCCCGATCTGGATGGATTCACCCCGACAGACATCCCGATTTACCGTGGCAACAGCAGCTTCAAAAAACTGTAAATCGATGGTAACGGTACTATCACAACCCAAACTATTGGCATTTAATAATACTTCTACTCCACTAGGATTACCTTGGTGATAAAAATTTCCATTAACCTGTATGCTATCGCCTGAGCAGAGCGTAGTACTTAGCAGACTTGAGGTAGCAGGGCAGTCCTCTTCAACCGTCAAACCACAGCTAGCCATGCAACTGTTATTGTCAAATAAAAATATGTTGTAATCTCCAGCATTCAGATTATTGATCGTGATGGTTCCGGGAATAAATAAATTCTCAGATCCGTCAATGATTCCATTCGTCCAATCAACCGTATAATTAGGTACTCCTCCGGCCACCTCTATTGTCACAGCTCCATCACTTGCTCCTGGGGAGGACACGACCTCTGTTGGGGTGCAAATTAATGAAAGGGGAGTTGGTTCCGTCAGACTAATGCTATCACTGGCTTGGCATCCATTGGCATCCGTAACAATGACTTGATAATCACCCGCTACCAAATTTTGTAAAGTCCGTAAACCATCCAGTGAATCCACGTTCCAATCTATTGTCATCGGCGAGATTCCACCATTAATAGTCAATTGAATTCTGCCGGATTGATCTTCAAAACAACTTAGATCATTCCCTGTGACTTCAACACTCAAGCTGCAATTAACACCTGGAATAACAAAGTCAATTACCTCCGTACATCCCTGCTCATCTTCCACCCTTAGTGTGTAATCACCAGGAGGAAATACATCTATCGCAAATACCCCACTGCTAGGGGAGGCTAAGGAACCAAATATAGGGCCCGCCCAGCTTATCTGATAAGGGGCTGTCCCGCCTTGATAGTTTACTGAAACACCTCCATCACTGGCTCCGATAGTAGAAATTGGCGTGGTAGATAGCCCCGTAAGACTCAATGGTGGGGGGGCAGCTATCGTGGCGGAAGCTACGGCTTCACAAGCATTATCATCTACCACAGTCACCATGTAGTCGCCTGCAGGAAGATTATCGGGGTTTTGAATACCATTCAAGTTGGGGTCATTCCAAGTAAAAGTAAATGGCCCCTGTCCATCTGAAAGTGTTATGCTAATGGTTCCATCTTCGGCATCATTACAGCTAACCTCCTGTGCTGTAGTAGAAATTCTTAATCGACAAGCTGGATCCGTGATCGTAAACGTGCAACTAGTATTGCAATTGTTGGCATCCGTCAACATCAAGCTGTAGTTGCCTGCTGTCAATAAGTCAATCGTAGTACTGCCGGTACCCGCTTCTGTTTGACTGCCGGAAATTCCCTCGTTTTCCCAGTCTAAGGTATAAGGTCCACTACCGCCGCTCAAGGTGATAGCAGCTGCACCGTCGTTTCCTCCAATGGTTGAAACTGGCGCACTTTCTTCGCAACTTAAAGTCAGTGGAGCGGGTTCATTGAGTTCGATACTCGCAACAACGTTACAGCTATTTGCATCGCTTAGGGTCAAACTATAGGTACCTGCACCAATATCTGTCAGAGTGGCCAGGTCATCGTATTGATCAAAATTCCAATCATAAGTAAATGGACCAGTACCCGCTATCACATTGGTATTGATCTGTCCTATTTCATCTCCTGCACAAGCAATAGCGGTGGGGAGGAGGAGTACATCCGGATTGGGGTGTATGGTGACCTCAAATACCTGCTGACTGTTACAACCATTACTTATGTCCCAGATGAAAAACACTTGACTTTCGGTAATGATTTGTCCTTCTTGAAAGTTATCTCCGGTACCATTTGGGCCGCTGAAATAGGCTTCGTTGCCGCTTAAATTAACACCAGTAATAACAGGTAATATAAAAGACTCACAACTGACTTGGTCTGGAATATCATCGATTTGAGGTTGAGCTAGGATAGTGATCGTAAACTCGATCTCGCTTTCACAATTTCCCATCCTATCATAAATAAAAAGTGTGCTGGTATTGGTTACCTCATCTCCTGGGTTTAATTGAATTCCACTTCCGCCGGAGAGTGAAAAGTAAGCCTCATTTCCGCTTAAGTTATTGCCTGCAATGGGAGGTAATATAAAACGAGAACAAGCGGTTTGCTCATCTACTGGATCGAGAACAGGAGCGGGTATAATGGTAATGGTAAATACTTCCTCATCTTCACAGCCGGAAGCGCCATCATAAATAAATAGCGTCATCGTTTGTGTGATTTCGTCACCAGGGATAAAACTGGTTCCTTGCCCATTGGTTGCTGTATAGTAGGCTTGATTTCCGGTCAAATTACGGCCCGTTATTGCGGGCAATGTAAAAATACCGCAAGCACTTTGATTCGTTAGTGCATCAATATCCGGTTGTTCAGGAATAGTGATGGTGAATTGCTCTTCATCCTCGCATCCTGTGGTTCCATCATAAATAAATAAGGTGGTGGTAGCGCTGATTACTTCGCCTGGACTAAAAGAAGTCCCGCCTCCACCGGCTGCGGAGAAATAAGCTTCGTTCCCAGTCAAATTGGTTCCGGTGATATTGGGCAGGGTGAAGCTACCGCAGACCGTTACGTCCGCTATATCCTGGATATCAGGTTGTGAGGTGATGGTGATGGTAAATTGCTCTTCATCTTCGCATCCTGTGGTTCCATCATAAATAAATAAGGTGGTGGTAGCGCTGATTACTTCCCCCGGATTAAAGGATGTCCCGCCTCCACCAGCTGCGGAGAAATAAGCTTCATTGCCCGTCAAATTGTTTCCGGTGATATTGGGCAGGGTGAAGCTACCGCAGACCGTTACGTCCGCCAGGTCCTGGATATCAGGTTGTGAGGTGATGGTGATGGTAAACTGCTCTTCATCTTCGCATCCTGTGGTTCCATCATAAATAAATAAGGTGGTGGTAGCGCTGATTACTTCGCCTGGACTAAATGAAGTCCCGCCTCCGCCAGCTGCGGAGAAATAGGCTTCATTGCCCGTCAAGTTGGTTCCGGTGATATTGGGCAGGGTAAAGCTACCGCAGACCGTTACGTCCGCCAAGTCGTTGATGTCAGGTTGTGAGGTGATGGTGATGGTAAATTGCTCTTCATCCTCGCATCCTGTGGTTCCATCATAAATAAATAAGGTGGTGGTAGCGCTGATTACTTCGCCTGGACTAAATGAAGTCCCGCCTCCGCCAGCTGCGGAGAAATAAGCTTCATTACCCGTCAAATTGGTTCCAGTGATATTGGGTAGGGTGAAGCTACCGCAGACCGTTACGTCCGCCAAGTCCTGGATATCAGGCTGTGAGGTGATGGTGATGGTAACTTGCTCTTCATCTTCGCATCCTGTGGTTCCATCATAAATAAATAAGGTGGTGGTAGCGCTGATTACTTCCCCCGGATTAAAGGATGTCCCGCCTCCACCGGCTGCGGAGAAATAAGCTTCATTGCCCGTCAAATTGGTTCCGGTGATATTGGGCAGGGTGAAGCTACCGCAGACCGTTACGTCCGCCAGGTCCTGGATATCAGGCTGTGAGGTGATGGTGATGGTAACTTGCTCTTCATCTTCGCATCCTGTGGTTCCATCATAAATAAATAAGGTGGTAGTAGCGCTGATTACTTCGCCCGGATTAAAGGATGTCCCGCCTCCGCCAGCTGCGGAGAAATAGGCTTCATTGCCCGTCAAATTGGTTCCGGTGATATTGGGCAGGGTAAAGCTTCCACATGTGCTCAGATCAGCGATATCAGTGATATCGGGTTGGGGTGAGATATTGATAGAAAATAATTCTTGGTCTTCACAGCTTCCTCCGCCATCATACATAAAGAGTGTGATGCTATTCATTATCACATCCCCAGGATTAAATCTCGTCCCAGAACCGGATGTTCCTGTATAGTAGGCTTGTGTACCACTTAAGTTACTACCTGTAATGGGAGGTAGAACCAGGGAACCACAAACATTTTGCGTCGGTTGGAAATCTATATCAGGAGCAGGAGTAATAGTAATAGAAAATTGCTCTTGGTCACTACAACCCGGACTACCATCATACACAAATAAACTCATTGAAGTGGTGACCTGTTGGCCAATATTAAATCGTGTTCCTGTACCATTGGGGCCGGTATAATAGGCCTGGTTGCCAGTCAAATTGGAGCCGCTAATGTTGGGAAGTGTAAATGATCCACAAGCGGTTTGATTGGCAAAGTCCAATACATTAGGGGCTGAGGTGATTGTGATGGTAAACTGCTCTTGGTCATCACATCCACCTACGCCATCATAGATAAACAAAGTGGTGGTAGAAGTGATGGTTTGCCCTGGATTGAATGTGTTCCCATTTCCACCAGATGCGGTATAATAAGCTTGCCCGCCGCTGAGATTAGTACCGGTAATGGGGGGGAGGGTATAGGAGTCACAGGCTGTTTGATTGGGAATATCATTGACAGTTGGAGGTTGATTGATGGTAATCGTAAATTGTTCCTGGTCATCACAACCACTTACACCATCATAGATAAACAGCGTCGTCGTACTCGTAATGGCCTGGCCAGGGCTGAAACTTGTTCCATTTCCGCCAGACTGAGAATAGTAGGCTTGCCCGCCAGTCAAGTTGGTTCCGGTAATGGCTGGTAAGGTGTAAGATTGGCAGGTAGATACATTAGCAATATCATTGACAGTGGGCGCTGAGGTGATGGTAATCGTGACTTGTTCTTCATCGTCACAACCTGTTGTTCCATCATAGATAAATAGGCTAGTAGTAGAAGTAATACTTTGCCCTGGACTGAAGGAGGTTCCATTACCGCCTGATTGTGTGTAGTAGGCTTGTCCTCCCGTCAGGTTAATCCCCGTGATTGGCGGCAAGGTAAAACTGTTGCAAGCAGAAGCATTAGCCAAGTCGTTTACAATAGGGGGGGAGGTGATGGTGATCGTAACTTGCTCTTCATCGCTACAAGCACCCGTTCCGTCATAGATAAATAGGGTTGTAGTAGATGTAATATTTTGCCCTGGATTGAATGAGGTTCCATTTCCCCCACTTTGGGTATAATAGGCTTCGCTGCCACTTAGGTTTGTTCCCGTGATAGCGGGTAAAGTAAAGGAACCACAAGTGGATACATTAGCTAAATCATTGACGGTGGGCGGTGGAAGAATGGTAATGGTTACCTGTTCTTCATCGCTACAACTTCCCGCCCCATCATATATAAACAGCGTCGTCGTACTGGTGATGCTTTGCCCGGCACTAAAGGAGGTTCCATTTCCACCAGATAAGGTGTAATAGGCTTCCCCCCCGCTTAAATTGGATCCGGTAATCGCCGGTAAGGTATAAGCACCGCAAACGGATGGATCAGCTAGGTCATTGACCGTAGGAGCCGGAGTAATCGTGACATTAAATTGCTCTTCATCACTGCAACTCCCATTGCTATCATATATGAAAAAAGTAGTCGTCGCTGCAGTTGTGATTACTTGTCCTGGAAGTAATTGTACACCACCACCACCACTGGCCGTATAAAATGCTTGTGTTCCACTCAGATTGACCCCCGAAATGGCAGGCAAAATATAAGACCCACAGGCTGTTTGATTGGCTATATCATTCACATCTGGCCCCGCATTTACAGTAACAGAAGTGGTATTAGTATTGGCACATTGCCCCGGATTAGGAGTGAAAGTCAAAGTATTGGGGCCCACCGAGGCCGTACTAGGGTTAAAGGAGTTTCCGCCAATGACGCCGTTACCTGACCAGCTTCCCGTTATACCACTTTGGGTGGTGGAAAGTGGTGTGGAGGGGTCGGAACTACAGAAAGGACCGATGGGGGTTAAGGCAGGAGTGGTGGAGGTGGCTTGTACGATTATATTATCAAAGTAGTATATCTCATTCTGCGCTTTATTTCCTACAGTGATTTTAATAATAAGACTAGTGCCTTGAATATTATTGGCAGTTGCTGTAGTAGGTAAGCCTGTATCTCCACAAATATACTCTAGTAGAACCCAGCTACTCCCCCCCGTCGTTGAATATTCTACTACCATTTGGTCATGCCCATTATGTACCCCACTATGAGGTGCCCCGGGAAAATTACAATCTAAGGCTCCAGCCCCGTCTAAATCTATTGAAATAGAAACGCATTGATGGCTAGAAATATCAATCGGGTTTGTGGTGAAAGTACTTTGCGCATCTCCGGCATTACCAGAACAATTAAAGCCTTCGGTATCCTTTACTACAAACCGACCACCTGAAACTCTCCATAAACTATTTCCTTGATCTACCCCATCGTCGCAATCTCCAGGATTGGTAAGCCATAAGGCCGAGTTTTGGGTACCATCAGGATAGGAACTAAAATTTTCTTGCCAGATAATTTGGGCAGGGAGCAGGAAGGGAAGCAAAATAAGTAGTAAGGAAAGAAAAAGTTGAGTCAGTCGATAATTAGTGACCAAGTTGAAAGCAGGCATGAAATGGAACCCATGGTACGCTTCATTTTTGTCCTTTTCTTTTGGTTTATCCTTCAAGTTAATTTTAAAAGCCTCAGTGGTAGCTTGATTTGGGCCAGGTAGCAGACTGTCAAATAGATTCATAGTATTGTTATAGAGAGATTTCCCTCGACTGTTAAAGCAAGTGTATGTATTGGATAGCATGTGTCAATGATTCGGATGGTGCAATATAAACTACCAACCTCAAAGAAGCGCAAAAAAATGAGTCGATATTGTGATCTATGTGATGACTGAGGAGTAGCACCGGGGTAATACTATAGGCATAGAATAAAGGTAAGCCTTATAAACGCTTAATTATAACTGGATGGTGTTTATCAGGCTGTTAAATTCAGGATATTGTACGAAAAATAGACGAGTGCTTACCTTAGCTGAAAAAGTTTAAAAAAGATAGCCAGGTATTTACAAAAAAAGCTATCTTTGCGATCCGTTTGAATCAAACGAGATTAAAACCTCCAAATGAGGAGTTTCATTAATTGAAAATTTACTAGCAATGAATCCGCTAGTACCCTTTGTAATCCCGATCCGGGGCTTGTTTCCCGGTCAACATGATTACACCTTTGACATAGATGCATCGTTTTTTAAACAATTCGAACATTCACCCATCCAGGATGGAGAAGTTAAGGTAGAACTGATACTGCTCAAACAATCTGATATGTATGTGCTGGACTTCAACTTTGAAGGTACAGTAAAAACAGATTGTGATCGGTGTCTAGCTCCTATCGATCTTCCTATTTATGGGGAAGAACAATTGTTGGTCAAATTTTCTTTGGAAGAAGAGAGCGAAGAAGCGGAAGTGATTTTTATTAATCCCGAAACGCCTAAGCTCAGTGTAGCCAAATACATTTACGAATTTATTTGTCTATCTGTTCCCATCATCAAGACCTATGATTGTGAAGCTGATGAACCCCCTCCTTGTGATGAAGGCATGTTGGCTTATCTCAATACGGATGAAAGCCAAGAAGAGTCTGGTAACTCGGTTTGGGATGAATTGAAAAAGCTCAAAGGCGATAATTAGCATCTTAAGCTGTGCATGGAGCATATACCCAGTTGTGGTTTCTCCTTGTACATTCACTTTTTTGAGAATCATTTAAATCACTGTATAATGGCACATCCCAAGAGTAGGATATCGAAGCAGCGCAAGCACAAACGTAGAACGCATAAGAAAGCAGCTACCCCACAAGTAGCTACCTGTACTACTACTGGCGAAAAACACATCTATCACCGCGCTTACTATGATGCGGAAGGAAACATGTATTATCGCGGGAAAATGCTTGTTAAAGCAGAGTACGAAGATTAGTATTTATCTTAAAGATATACACGCAAAGCTCCCATCCGATAATGTTACGATGTGGGGCTTTTTGTGTTTAGTAATCATTCATTGAACGGGTTCTGAGCCAAGTCATAAAGCGCATTCAGGATCAGTCGATCATCTCTACACTATTATATCCTATCCATGAAAAAGATCATTACTACCCCTAATGCCCCCGCTCCTGTTGGCCCGTATAATCAAGCGATTATCCATGGCGATACTTTATATGCCTCTGGGCAAATTGCTATCGACCCAGCTACCGGAAACTTGGTCACAGATAATATCGAAGCGGAAACGCATCAGGTCATGAAAAATATCCAGGCTATCTTGGAAGAGGCAGGTCTCACCTTTGAGGATGTGATAAAGTGTAGTGTTTTTGTCAATGATATGAACCAATACGGCCGTATTAATGTAGTGTATGCCGAGTACTTTAATGAAGCTACGGCCCCAGTTCGAGAATTGGTGGAAGTAGCCAATCTTCCCAAGTTTGTGAATATAGAGATTTCTGTAATCGCTGGCTTTGGACTTAACGACTAATCTTTTATCTTCTCTGATAATTTTTGTGGTCGATTGAAAGTGAAAGGCTAACGCGACCATCGGAAGTTGTGGTTTTTGCTTTCAATTGACTCAAAAGCACAACAATTGTCAGAGAACCATCTTTTATAATGTGGCGGAAAAGATTTAGCTGTTTTTTCTGCGTCTCTTTGTAAGTTTTAATATACCTGAATAATGGAAAAAAAAACGATACTTTCGTGTATTCAACCTACTGGTAAACTACATTTCGGAAACTACTTTGGAGCGATAGAAAACTGGGTGAGACTACAGTCGGAGTATGATTGTTTCTATGGAATTGTAAACTATCATGCTATGACCATGCCTTATTCTCCCGATAAACTTCGGACAACTGTATGGGATATAGCGTTCAACCTATTAGCTTGTGGGATTAAGAAGGAACACCTTTTTATCCAGTCGTTGGTACCGGAGCATGCTGAACTTTCATGGATATTAAACTGTTTTACTTCTTATGGGCAGCTTACGCGAATGACCCAGTTTAAGGATAAAAGTGCGCAAAGTAAGGACAAGAGTGATGATAACTTTATTTCAGCGGGTTTGTTTGACTACCCCGTTCTACAAGCAGCTGATATCTTGATTTATCAGGCCAGTTATGTACCCGTAGGGAAAGACCAAGAGCAGCATCTCGAGTTATCTCGTAATATCGCACTCCGCTTCAACCACATTATAGGTAAAGAGTACTTTGTATGCCCAGAACCGCTATATACGGAGATTCCAAAGGTAATGTCAACGGCTGATCCTACCCGTAAAATGAGTGCAAGTTTGGGAGAGAAACACAATATTGATTTATTTGCTGAAGAGGCCAAGATTCGCAAGCAGATTCGTTCGGCGGTGACGGATACTGGCGAAACACCAGAAGGCCAGATGAGCCCTGGTGTAGAGAACCTGTTCAGCTTGCTAAAAGCCTGCCAACAGATAGAAGCTTATGATAGTTTGATGGATGACCATGCACAAGGACAATTGAAGTATGTTGACCTGAAGCAAGCGGTAGCAGATGCCCTAGTAGGTGTTAGTGCGCCTATTAGAGCCAAAAAACAAGAGCTACTAGGTGATAAGAAAGCAGTCAAAAATCAAGTCAAAGCCTCTTCTGCAGAAATTAGAAAAAAAGCCCAACAAACCGTGAAAGAAGTAAAAGAATTAACTGGACTATTGAATGTTCGGTTTTAACTAAAGGCTTTAAAATATATTGCTTTGTCACGGATTACCAAAAGTCTGAGAAAGTATCGGGTTTACCATAAATACTTTGGCTTAAGCTTAGCCATTCTATTGTTTATAAGTGCGCTCACAGGCATATTTCTAGGTTGGAAGAAAAACGCAGCATGGCTTCAGCCTGTTACTCAAGAAGGCATTAGTAAAGACCTAGGGCAATGGAAATCTATGCGCGAATTGGCTGATTTAGCTGAAACGGCTTTGTACACCACTCAGCCCGCGCAATTGGATAATCCCATCGATCGAATCGACGTCAGGCCCGGAAAAGGAATAGCCAAAGTACTATTTGAAAAAGGTTGGTGGGAAGTCCAAATCGATGGGGCAAGTGGCGAAATCTTATCGGTGGCAAAGCGACATTCTGATTGGATCGAAAAGTTACATGATGGATCAATTGTCAGTGACTTTTTTAAGCTGTTAATGATGAATGCGCTGGGAATTGGTTTACTGATTTTGATGATCACTGGCTTGTGGCTATGGTATGGCCCACAGATTTATCGAAAATTGAATCGGCGGCGGTGATGAGGCTATGCTCGGAAGAGAGTATTAACAGGTGGAATTATTTAGGAGCGGTAGTGATCAATCCTAAACCAAAGCAAGACTTCAGAAGTTTCCTAGGGCACATCGCAGAAAACTTCTGAAGTCTCACCCATGCCGATAAAAAAACCGATAATGATACAAACCACCGACTATATTGCCGCCTTCCAGGATAGCCCATTTCATTCCTATAACGAGACACCCTGGTTGGTAATACCGGAACTTCCCGCCTTGATTCGGCAAGAAATAGCAATATTAGATTCCACCTATCAGATTAAAGATGACGTAGCTATCCACGAAAGTGCTAAGGTGGAAGCGGGGGCTATTTTAAAAGGACCGCTAATGGTTGGGCCAGGCTGCTTTATAGCGGCACATGCTTATATTAGAGGAGGGGTATATTTGCAGGAAAAGGTGACTATCGGTCCGAGCTGCGAAATCAAATCTAGCCTTCTATTTGCCCAGACCCGTATCGCACATTTCAACTTCATCGGAGATAGCCTTGTCGGCAGCCACGTCAACTTTGAGGCAGGGGCCTTGATGGCTAATCACTACAATGAGCGAGAGGATAAACGCATATTTATTCGAGAAGGGAAACATCGTCGAGATATCGGTGTGACAAAGTTTGGTGGAATAGTAGGAGACCAAGTTAGAGTGGGGGCCAATGCCGTGCTGTCCCCAGGCACTTTACTCCCAGTAGGTACTATCATTGGAAGACTGGTCTTAATTGAACAAAATCCTTTTCAAGGAACCTAATTGACTTTTGTGCTGTTTATACCATTACGGAGACAACAGCCAAATCTCATAAAGTCAAATTCAGTGGTCTCTTCTGATCCAGTTATGGTAGACCCACCAATCTTATAAACTACAAAAGCTATCTAGACTTTCCACGGCATTTTGATTTAATTTTTGGTATGTTTGTAATTCCTCGTCGAATTGATAACTGAAGGTAAGCTTGTAGGTTAGGGAGTCGTTTACCAATCGTTTTCATCCTCTTCAGAGATTATTTTCTTAACTTAAATTATTCTATGGCAAAATCACAGCAGTCTTTCAATAAGAAAGAAAAAGAAAAAAAACGCAGAAAAAAACGCAAAGAAAAAGAAGAAAGAAGAATTCAAAGAAAAGCTGAGAAATTAGAAAGTGGCCCGAAATCATTCGAGGATATGTTATCCTATGTAGATGAAAACGGGAATATTACCAGTACCCCTCCCGATCCCTCCAAGAAGAAAGAAATTAAGGCTGAAGATATTTATATCGGTGTTCCTCCGAAAGATGATACTCCCGTCGAAACCATTCGGAAAGGACAGGTGAAGTTCTTCAACGAGGAAAAAGGCTATGGTTTCATTATCGATATGACTACCAAGGACAGTATCTTCGTGCACGCCAATGATACCTCCGATTTGTTGCAGAGCAATGATAAAGTTACTTTCGAAATAGAGAATGGATTTAAAGGCCCTAAAGCGGTCAATGTTAGATTGGTAGAATAATCCTCTACCAGGCACTTCTCTTCTGACGAGCTTGGATAATCTGAGCTGTCAGAAAATGTGCAATAGTGCGCTCAGGTAAGCTATTGAAGAGTTTGACCGAAAATGAACGATCAGATACTTCCTCTTTTCAACAGCTTAACCGCAGCGGCTGAACCGACCTCATGTCTACTAGCTGCCTGAAGACCGCAGCCATCACCAAAATACCCAATGCCCTTTCATTTTACCTAAGGTATCTACCTCTAGGGTAGGGGCTGGTATTTTAATCCAGTGAATAGCATTTAGAAAAGATTTCAGAAACCTATTTTGGGTAGGAATTCGCGTCAAATCGATATCCAAAGACAGATAGAATTGATTGGTTCTTGGAAAGGCATCAGCGGGTAGCACAAATTGGTTGCCTGCCTCGTCGATCCAACCATTCCCATACCCTCCATATAAGCCATCCGCACCGTATCCGATAGCTAGGTTTAACCAACGGGGAAACTGTTTCCCTGTTTGCTGCCTACCTAAAAAGGAAGAAATATTGGCAGAGGCCCAGATCGTCATGCCATTATAATCTTTCAGAAAGGTTTCAAAAAAACCATTCCCATAAAGTTCATTGGCTCTTTGCTGGGCCGAACTGATAGCGTCTCCTTGCTGAGCGCTAAGAGGTAGTGTGCTGTAGGTTGGACGGGTATTAGATACCTTCATCGTAATTCGTTGTTCTTGCCAAAGCATTTCTTGCCCGACAAAAACGCCTACGCCTAAGGTGTTGAATCCAATGTCTGACCAGGAAAAACCCCATTCTGCTGAAAAACCGTCCATAACCTCTATCGTGGTTTGCAGTAAAGTGCCAACAGCAGCACCGGTCCACATGGCTTTGCGGCGACTCATCCCCGTCCAGAGCGCTCCACCAAAACTAAGTCGACTTTCCATCGCTGCGGTAAACAAATGCCCTGCCTTGTCCATGTTTCGCCATTCATCCCAATCATCGAAGGTATGAAAAGCCGTTAACTCATAGTCCTTGTACCAGGTTTCATACAAACCAATAGAAAAGCTGGTGTAAATGACTCCACCCGCGATGGCGCAGGTCCAAAAACGAGTATTGTGGAAAGTATCAGCGGGTTCTAGAAATGGAAGGCGAGGCTCAGGTTGAGCGGAGAGCGGATGGGCTGATAGCAACAATAGCCATACGCTAAAGAGTATTGAGGAGCGGGATGCTTTCATCCAGCAAAGGTAAGAATCATAGGCGGAAGTGAGAACGGCGATTCAGCTAAAATGACTGCTACTAATCATAATAGCAAGAGTAAGAGCATGTATGGGCAAGTGTGATTAGCCGAAAGTGAGCAAGTTTTATTTTAGACAAGGCAGATTTTGCAGCCCAATGCGGGCAATTAGGCGAAAAATCTAACGCAGAATAAAATAAAATTTGCCGCTTGAAGGCAATTAAGGCCTGCCCAAACATGCTCTAAAGGCTCATTTTCACTTCCACCCCGTTGATTTATTTCTTATCCTGTTGTGCAAAGACCTTCTGAAGAAGTTCTGTACTTCGAATGGCTGGATTTTCTCGAATCTCCAATTCCTTTTTCTCCACCATACCAAACATACCGCCAAGGGCCTGTCGGGTTACGTAATCATCCAATTCAGGATTGGTCTTTTTGGTAAAAGGGATTTTATTGTAGGCGGTTACTGCCGTTTTCCAATACTCCCGGGCATTGACCTTGTCCAATGATTCAATGATGACTGGCTTGAATTCACTGTAGAGGCTTTCGAAGGTACTGCTTTCGAGGTACCGAGTGGCCGCATCTTTCTCGCCCATTAATAGATTCATGGCATCTTTAAAGGTCATTTTCTTGATGGCTTCCACAAAAATAGGCTTGGCTTTATTGGCGGCATCTTCCGCTGCACGATTCATTTTTTCAATTAGATCATCCTCTACATTGCCAAAACCGGGTACGGCTTTTAGTTTATTGGTGACCTTTTTGACATCTTCTGGGAGCAAAATTTTATACGCACTTTTATAGTATCCATCTTCTGCGGACAAGAAACTCACTGCTTCGCCTACTCCGGTATTTAAAGCCTCCTTGAGGCCCATACCTACTTGTTCCCCATCGCCTGTACCGGTGAGTTCATCCTTTGCTTTTTTCAGAAAACCTTTTAATCCTTGCGCTTGCACACTGGTCAATGCAAAAAAGACTAATAGTAATAATGTCGATCGTTTAATCATCTCTTATTATTTTTGAAAATCAAAACAGCTATTCAATAGCGATTGTTTCATGAAGAAAATTGCTTAGAGCATGTTTGGGCAATGCTCTTACAACCGTAAAACGATTAATTCCCTCGAATATGCGTTAAGCTGATGTTAAAATTCTATTGTAGTTTTACACACTACCGGACAAATAGGATTTATCAGATGAAAGTTGAAGGTTTAATTTCTTGACATAAAGCCTCAAGTCTCAACTTTTAAATCCGGTTTTGGTGTAAATGTCTAGTAATAGGGTTGCCGCTTTCGTAAGCTATAAGTTATTGACTTCAACAGCGATTTATGCCGAACACAAATACGATTGGTACGATTATTCTTGGGGCGGGTGCCTCCTCTCGGATGGGGCGTCCGAAGCAACTGCTGGTGTGGCGCAATGAATTGTTGGTGAATAGGGCTGTCCGTCAGGCTACCGCGCTTGAGGCGGGACCCGTCGTACTTGTTTTGGGTGCCCATGCTGATTTAATAGCGAATGAAGTGGAAGATACTTCAATTATAGTTGGGGTTAATGACAATTGGGAGGAAGGTATGGGAGGTTCGATTGTAACGGGCCTGAAAGCGCTACTAAAAAAAGACTCCAATTTAGCAGGTGTTTTGATCACTTTAGTGGATCAACCGCTGATCGATACGACGCATTTGTTAGAAATTATTGAAATTTTTAACAAAAATAATAGTCCACTTGTGGCTGCTGCCTACGGAGATACCTTAGGTGTGCCGGCCTTATTTTCTGCTGACCTCTTCCCTCGACTCCTAACATTATCCGGTAGAGAAGGAGCAAAGAAAATTATTCATCAAGTTCAGGGCAAACTCACCAAATGGCCACTTCCGGCCGCCAAGATTGATTTAGATACGCCAGGAGAGTGGAAAGCTTTTTTGGCCAAAGAAAACTGAGGAAACTATTGAACTAAAAAAAGTTTCCAGCGTTTTAAATCATGTCATTCTAATGAATAGAAGGTACTTCTACTTCCACATCCTATACTTCTGGGGCTTTAAAAAACCACCAATGAGGACAACTGAAGGTAGCAATACTTCTTTTTGAGTGTGAAGGGATAGTTAGGGATTTGGAAATAAATAAGATACGCAAGAAGGCGCTGAACTTTTGTTGCCAAGCTAGGCGAGAGAACCGATTATAGCCCAAGCTACATGAGGACTCGAACAACGACGCTTGGCATCAAAAGAGCAAGCTGAACGTGTAGGTTATTTTTTTCCGAAGCCCTTAATAGCTAACCCAAGATTAAGATCAAAACAGCAAATGGATCAAAAACAGCAAATAGTAGCCAAGGCTAAGGACTTGTTTATGCGCTATGGGATAAAGAGTGTCTCGATGGATGACCTAGCGAGAGAGTTGGGTGTGTCGAAAAAAACGCTTTATCAATTTGTGGAGAACAAAGCAGATTTGATTGAGCAAATTTTTGCGGAGCATTTAGCACATGAGAAACAGCTTTTATCCCAATATAAAGAGGAGGCAAGTAATGCCATAGATGAGATATTAAAGATTGCCCGACATATGATCAGAGAGTTGCGGACATTTTCAGTGACCGTCATGTATGATTTGCAAAAGTATTACCGCAGTACATGGCGATTGTTGCACAACACACACGAGCAATATTTCTTTCATATCATCAAGGACAACCTGGAACGAGGAATAGAAGAAGGGGTTTATCGCCAAGATATGAAGCCCGATGTGATAGCGAAATTGTATATCTCGAAATTATCTTCCGTGGCAGATCAAGAATGTTTTCCTACTAAAGATTTTCCGGTAGGTGAACTATTTATCGAACATATGAATTATCACCTCAATGGGATTGTATCTCAGAAGGGGAGAGAAACGATGGCTGCGGCCTTAACCGCTTGGGCCAAAGAAACCAATTAGAAAAATCTGAAAACACTACAATAATGAGTTCCATGTTTAGGAAATTACTATCGATTGTTATCCTGGCATCCATTGTCCTCCCGGCTTGGACGCAGAGCGCCTCACTTATGAGTCTCGATGATGCCATTACTTACGCGCTGAGTCAAAGTAATACTGTCAAAGATGCCCGAATCAATGTGGCCGATGCCGAGCAACAAATTCTCGAGCGTCGTTCTTCGGGTTTACCCCAATTGACTGGTAATCTTCAATATCAGCGTTACCTCAAACTTCCCGTACAACCTTTGCCTGCCAACTTTCAGGTATTCGGTGCGGCTTTTACCGACTTAGCGCCGCTACTTTCAGAACAAACACTAGCCTTGCTGAATCAATCCAGTGGAGATGATAGTAGTGGTGGCGTGTCTTTTTTCTTGAAAAACAACTTTACGGCAGCGCTGAATCTCGATGCCATGATCTTTGATGGTAGCTATTTTGTGGCTTTACGGGCTGCCAAAGCTTACCGTTCTTATGTTTCTCAAGAGTTGATGACCAAAGAACGAGAAGTAAGAACGGCTACCATTGATGCCTATTTACCGGTGCTTGTTTTCACTGAGAACTTGGATCTACTAGATAAAAACATCACGAATTTGGAACGCCTGCTTTTTGAAACCAAGGAGTTGTATAAGGCAGGATTTGCTGAACAACTCGATGTGGATCGTTTACAACTCTCGTTGATCAATTTGCAAACCCAAAAGGAAACGGTCGTACGGCAGAAAGCCCTAGCCTTAAATGCTTTGAAATTCACGATGCAATATCCAATGGATGAATCCTTGGAAGTGAATGGTGATCTTAATCAAATCATTGAGGCAAATACTGCTGATATTGTCAGCGAAGAACTTGTGAGTACTAATCGCCCAGAATTAGGCTTGCTAGATAAGGGTATTGCATTGAATGAGTTGAATGTTCGATTGCAGAAAAGCGGTTATTTACCTAGTCTTCGGGCATTTGGAATAGCACAGGAATCTTATCAAGGAAATACCTTCTCCGATGGATTTTGGGCCCCCAACATCTCTGTCGGGCTATCATTGAGTGTTCCCATTTTTGATGGTTTGTACAAAAAAGCTTCCATCCAGCGTGCGAAACTCGATGTGGAACAGGCCAGATTACAACGGCAGGATGTACAAAGAGGCATCGATTTTGAATTGGAGAATGCACGTACGAACTATCAAAACGCCACTGAACTTTTGGCCAGCCAAAAACGGAATATGGAGCTGGCAGAGCGGATCTACAAAACCACACAAATCAAATATACAGAAGGGGTAGGATCTAGCCTTGAAGTTTCCCAAGCGGAACAGAGTTTGTATAACACACAAAGCAATTATATCCAGGCGCAGTTTGATCTGGCACGAGCCATCATGGACGTGAAAAAGGCCTTAGGTAAAATCTAAATCGAATCAAATGTCAAACCAAAGCGCAGGCGATTTCACTTTTCAAATTAAACAACGAATAAAAAACTTATATACGATGAGATATTTTTCTGGTTTACTACTCCTAACGCTGTTCTTCGTGGCTTGCCAGCCCGCACCAACAGGAGAAGCCAATGAAATTCCGACTGACCTAGCTGGTAAAAAAGCAATGCTGAGTAGCAAGCGTTCCGAATTAAAAGAACTTACGAATTTGATTGCTACACTAGAAGAAGAGATTGCGACGGAAGATCCCACGATTCGCAAGCGTAGCAAATTAGTAACAACGATTTCCGCCGCCCAGAAAGACTTCAGTCATTTTGTAGAAATCCAAGGTGCGGTGGAAGCCGACGATATGGTAGATGTAACGAGTGAGGTAGCTGGCCGAATTTTGAGCCTTAAAACGAAAGAAGGGGAACGCGTTCGCAAGGGCCAGCTCATCGCAGAACTGGATTTGGAGCAATTGAAAAAGCAGTTGGCGGAATTAGAGACTACTATAGACTTAGCTAATACGGTCTACGAGCGCCAGAAACGCTTGTGGGACCAAAATATTGGTTCTGAGATTCAGTTTCTTGAAGCCAAGAACAACAAAGAGCGCTTGGAGAAAAGCAAAGAGACTTTGGAATTTCAGATGACCAAAGGAAAAATATATGCCCCGATTTCAGGTTTGGTAGAACGCGAAATCTTACAATCGGGTGAGATTGCTGCTCCTGGCATGCCTATCGTGCAGATACTCAATACCAATCGCTTGAAGGTGGTAGCTGATGTACCTGAGAACTTACTACGTAATGTAAAGGTGGGGGAATCTGTCAATCTTTCCTTCCCTGCTTTGGACCTGGAGCAACAAGCGCGAGTGAGCAGAATTGGTGCCACTATCGATCCCGCCAACCGTACTTTCACGGTGGAAGTCGACCTTCGTAGTGGCTTGAACGGATTGAAGCCGAACCTACTGGCGACGATGATGATTTCAGATTTTTCTACAGCGAATGCGGTGGTGATCCCGCTTCACCTGATTCAGCAAGAAGTAGGCGGAAAGGATTACGTATACGTAGCTTCGAAAGGAGCGGATGGTTTTATGGCCAAGAAGGTGTATGTCCAGACGGGCTATACTTATAAAGGAGAAATATTGATCGAGCAAGGATTGCAAGGAGGAGAACAGTTGATTGCTGAAGGAAACCGAGGTTTGACCGAGAATGCATTGATAGAATTGCAAGCTGCTGCCAACCCAACTGTTTCTAAATAACTAACTGTTGAAATGCTACTCGACTAAAGTCTATTAACAAATGAAAGAATTAAAAAATAAACTGCCTGAGGTATTCCGGAACTTTTCACCTTCCACTTGGGCGATAGATAATGGGACCAGCGTCTTTATTCTCACCTTTATGGTACTATTGTTTGGAATCCAATCTTATCGAGATATACCCAAAGAACAGTATCCTGAAATTGACCTGCCTACCGTTTATATCAATACACCCTACTTCGGTAATTCGGCTACTGACATTGAAAATTTGGTGACGCGACCGATAGAAAAAGAGTTGCAAGGGTTGGAGGGGCTTAAGGATATATTATCTACTAGTATTCAGGATTACTCCGTGATTACAGTAGAGTTTGAATCGGGAGTCGATATTGATGAAGCTACCAATAAGGTGAAGGATGCCGTGGACCTGGCTAAGGCAGATTTGCCGAATGACCTGGACCAAGAGCCACTCGTGATGGAGGTCAATCTTTCAGAATTGCCCATCGTAACGGTGAATGTTTCTGGAGATTACCCCAATGATGAATTGCGGGAATATGCTGAATACTTGCAAGATGAATTGGAAGCCTTAGACCAAGTCAACGATGTCGATATGAAAGGGGATTTGGAAAGAGAGGTGAAGGTCGATGTCGATTTGCTTAAAATGGAGAGTATGCAGGTTTCCTTCGGTGACATAGCCGGAGCCATACAATCGGAAAACTTAACCATGTCCGGTGGAGAGATTGTGGCGGATGATTTTCGTAGGGCCATTCGTGTGAAGGGGGAATTTACCCGAGTTAGTGATTTGGAGAATGTGATCGTGAAGAGTGAATACCGACAACCGGTTTTCTTGCGAGATATTGCTAAAGTTAGCTTTGGGTATAAGGATAAAACGTCGATTGCCAGATCAGATGGCTTGCCGGTTATTTCCCTGGATGTGATCAAGCGAAAAGGAGAAAACCTCTTGTCTACAGCCGATGAGATTAAAATTGTGGTAGATGAAGCGATTGAGAAATTCCCGGAAGATGTAAAGGTTAGTTTGTTTAATGACCTATCTGTTTATACCCGGAATGAGGTAAATAACTTGGAGAATAGTATTATTTCTGGGGTGATTTTAGTGGTATTGGTCTTGCTTTTCTTCTTAGGGTTGCGGAATGCATCCTTTGTAGGGCTAGCGATTCCTTTGTCGATGCTGATGGGAATTATGTGGTTGGGAATTACCGGAGTGACCTTGAATATCGTGGTGCTCTTCGCGTTGATTTTGGCCCTCGGGCTGCTGGTGGACAATGCCATTGTAGTGGTAGAGAACGTCTATCGTTATATGCAGGAGGGGTATGAACCCGTTACGGCTGCCAAACGCGGAGCTGGCGAGGTGGCTGTACCTATTATTGCCTCTACCGCAACGACTTTAGCCGCTTTTATTCCTTTGGCTTTCTGGCCAGGCTTGGTGGGCTCCTTTATGAAGTACTTTCCGATCACCTTAATTATCGTTTTGAGTTCTTCTCTTTTTGTGGCGCTGGTGATCAATCCCGTCTTTACACGCACCTTTATGAAGGTAGATGAGCGGGAGGAAGATCCTGTGATTCGAAAAAGAAAGTTGCGTAATGTATTGATCTTTGCAGCAGTGGTATTTATCATTGCCCTATTGGGATTGATTGCGGGAACGGTTTGGGTGAGAAACTTATTTGGCTTGGTGGGTATACTTACCCTGCTCAACTATTTTGCTTTGCGCCCGGCTTCTTTCAGTTTTCAAAATAATGCACTGCCAGTTTTGGAGAGGGGATATAATACCTTTTTGAATTTTGCCTTGCGCATTCCAGCGCTTGTCTTTACCGGAACCTTTATGCTATTAATTTTTTCTCTATACCTATGGTCAACCCGTGGGCCGGAGATGGAATATTTTGCAGGAGGAGAGCCGATCTATGTCAATGCCTTTGTGGAATTACCATTGGGTAAAGATATAGAGGCGACTAACAAATTAATGACTGAATTGGAGCAAAAAGTACAGGAGGTAATTGAACCTAATTATGGCCATATCGTCGAGGCGGTATTGTCACAAATAGGCGAGAACACCTCTGACCCGAATACGCCACCAGAACCAGGGGCATCACCCAATAAAGCAAGACTGACGGTTCAGTTTGTGAAAACCCAGGACCGTGGAGGTATTTCTACTTTCAAGGTGATGGATGAGATCAGAACTGCTATGCAAGGTTATCCAGGGGTACAGATTTCGGTTGATAAAAATGCAGATGGACCACCGACTGGTAAACCGATTAACCTGGAAATTAGAGGAGATGATCTGGATCAACTCCTTACGATTTCACAAGAAGTGAAGGCCTACATTAATGATCAGAATATTCCTGGTATTGAAGAATTGAAATCGGATGTACAATTGGGTAAGCCCGAGTTGATTGTAAACGTGGATCGAGAGGCAGCTCGCCGTTACGGTGTTTCTACTTTTGCGGTAGCAGATGCATTGCGTACTTCGGTCTTCGGCTTGGAGGTGAGTCAATTCAAACAAGGAGAGGATGAGTATCCGATCTATATCCGCTTGGATGAGGCTTATCGCTATGATGTAGATTATCTACTCAACCAGAAAATTACTTTCCGGGATATGGCTAGTGGGCAGATCGCTCAAGTACCGATTTCGGCGGTGGCTGATATCCAGTATACGAGTACTTACTCTGCGGTGAAAAGGAAAGACTTAGAGCGAATGGTCACGATTTATTCCAATGTAGTAGAAGGATATAATGCCATAAATATTGTAGATGAGTTGAGAGGGCTGATGCAGGACTATGACTTACCCGAGGATTTTTCTTATGAATTTACGGGTGAGCAAGAACAGCAAGCTAAGGATCAGGAATACCTTTCTTCGGCTTTCTTGGTCGCTATCTTCTCTATCTTTATTATTCTAGTGACTCAGTTTAATAGTATCATTTCCCCTTTCATCATTATCCTATCCGTATTGTTTAGTACCATTGGGGTTTTCCTAGGGTATGTATTTTTAGGAGGAACCTTTTCTGTGGTTTTTTCTGGGGTAGGAATTATTTCCTTAGCAGGGGTGGTGGTGAATAATGCCATTGTCTTGATTGATTATATCAACTTACTGGTACAACGGAAACGGGAATCCTTGGGGTATGAATCGATGATGCAATTGCAGCCGGAAGATGTTAAAAATGCAATTATTCAGGGTGGAGCCACACGTCTGCGGCCTGTATTATTGACTGCGATTACCACCGTATTGGGTTTGATTCCGCTGGCGATTGGGTTTAACTTTAATTTCTTCACGCTGATTTCAGAGTCTGATCCACATATCTTTATTGGCGGAGATAATACAGCTTTGTGGGGCCCGATGGCCTGGACGGTAATATATGGCTTAGTGTTTGCCACTTTCTTGACACTGATTGTCGTTCCTTCCATGTATTGGTTGGCTTATCGAATGAAAGCTTTTTTCGTTCGCCTTTTCACAGGCACGAAACCAGATGTGGGAGAACCGATAGTAGGATAAGAAATGAAGCTTGGGAGAGCGACGCCTAAGCTCGAAAGTGGTTCTTTCTAGGATGCGAAGTGGCCGATGACTAAGAGAATTTCGGTTTCTTTTACGCATTTAACATGTTGAAATATCACATATAAATATTTTTTAAGACCAGATTAATTTAATCTGGTCTTTTTTTTATTTTTTTTCTAAAAAGTTGAAAAACATAACTTGTTGATTTACAATTGACTAACAATTATAGGAGAGCGATTTGGAAACTTGGATGCCTGTGACAAATTAGCGGCGAATGTGTAATGCATTACTATTAATATTTTGATTATTAGTTGATTAAGTATAAGGTTTCATTTTTGGTTATTTTTTTACTGCGTCACAAAATTGATTTTTTTTACTAAAAGTAGAGGGCTTTATTATGTTACTTTGTTCTATCAGAAAAGGGAAACACAAATAAATAGATTTCCTTAATTATCTATCATTAGCCTTTTTTGGTCTCACAAATTGACATTTTGTATCTCGAAATAAAGAACTAATTGGGTGAGTGTTTGTTCATAGTTTTTGTTTTTATTCTCCCCCGATACACTCGGGGGTTTTTTTTCTCCCAATCGTCGACTTTCCAGTCCTAGCTCTTTTCGACATTTCTTTCCAATTTATACTTCCATTGGTCAAATCTAGCTTTTTTTCCTAGAATTGATAGAAATGCTCTTCTCATTTCGAGAGATTCTATACTATATGACATTATCTATTTGATACATAAAGAACTTAGTGTTGTTCATAGTGTTTGTTTTATTCCCCCCCGATTTAATCGGGGGTTTTTTCTCTTTCCGTAGAGAAAATCTAGCTTGACATTATC
>Ga0070727_10001539_pt1 | contig 24261 bp, 20 predicted proteins | sample tdAd472_FD_66722 | JGI IMG/M metagenome (GOLD analysis project Ga0070727, IMG submission 66722) | Marine sediment microbial communities from the Atlantic coast under amendment with organic carbon and nitrate - tdAd47.2 | ecosystem: Environmental > Aquatic > Marine > Coastal > Sediment | place...
ATAATTGTGGGCTGCCGAATGTCGAAGAACGACGCCATATTACAGACTATCGATTTGTATTATTGAGTGTCATGAGCTACACCATCACGCACCAATTGGTTATTCCTATTCAATGGAACGAGGATTATCCAATTACCATGGAGTTGATCACATGAAGCGCCTGTGCCTATTATCGCCTGACCGAGAACACGCACTCGCGGTAGTTAAAGACCTGAAGAGCGATGGTATACAGGACAAACATATCTATGTGATCGCACGCTCCAGCGAAAACTTGGCCGACCTACCAGATGGAGGTCCTGAGGACAACGATTTTCTGCCAGCCTACGAAAGAGGTCTTGCTTTTGGAGGCATCGCGGGCCTTTTCCTGGGTCTTGCATCTATCAGCTTTCCGCCAGCCGGCATTGTGATAGGTGGCGGTGGTGTACTGCTTGCCAGCGTAATGGGAGCCAGTGTGGGTGGCTTGATGGCTGGAATGGCTGGTGCAGCCTTTCCAAATTCAAGACTCAAAGTCTTTGAGGATGAGATTAACGACGGCAAAATTCTGATTATGGTCGATGTGCCCCAGGATCAGATAGATCGGATTGAACAATTAATCCGTCAACACGATCCCGATGTGGAAATCGAGGGTTTAGAGCCACCTCCACCAGTTTTGCCGGAGTAATATTACAGTTAACGTAGTGCCTTTGCCGATCAGCGAGAATGAGCGCGAGTGCAGGCCAACCAGCAATTTCCTCTGTTAGACCCCTGGTTTACTCTTCCGCTCTACAAGGGGCTTCTAGAGATCTAGTGATACATAACATAGTGCCATCGCTCTCACAGCGTGTCGTTGTAAACCCTTGTGATTTGGCGAGTTGCCGCATTGCTGTATTGCTGTGAAGAACCATTCCCTCTAATCGAGTAATACCGGCTACCGCAGCTGCTGTTGTGAGGCCCCGAAGTAACGTCGCCGCGATTCCTTGTCCCTGCCATTCGTCGGCTACCACGACTGCAAATTCAGCAGCCCCTTGATCGTCAGTTGGCATATAGCGTGCGACGCCTATTTGTTGTTCCCTATCGCTATCTTTGATTGTTGCCATGAGCGCGTAGCTTTCGGGATAGTGGGGGTGAGTAAACTCATTGGTCATTTTAGGTGATAGCTGTTTGATATTCACGAAAAACCGTAAACGCCTTGATTCAGCAGAAAGTCTTTCCACGAACGCCTTCTCGAGTGGCGCATCTTCTGGTCGCATGACGCGAAACGTGACTCTGGTTCCGTCAGAAAGGTCCATGCCGCTTGATGATGGATCCATTAGGCGGTTTGCACCGGGGAGCAATTCTCGTAGCCTTTCGAGTAGGAAGCCGTTCATCAACGGTTTCTCAATGACTTCGGTTGCACCCGATCGCAGAGCGTGTGCACGAAATCCTGCGCTTATAGTGTTAGTCATAATGATCGCGGCCAGGCGGAAACCATTCTCTCGCAGTTCCCGTATCAGGGATAAGCCACTCATGCGCGGAAGATTGTTTTCTACGAGCAAGCAACCAGTTTCTTTGGTCCCCGGTGTGTATGTCTGCAGGAATGATTCAGCATCTGAATAGCAGCGGACAGCAATACCGTATGTCGCCAGTAGCGCAAAAAGCGCCTCTCCAATACTCTCATCGGGGTCGACAATATGAACCACGTGCTCATGTAGCACGGCAATACCTCTTCAGTACCCTAAACATACACTGGTGTGTGCTGACACCGTCATGATATGTGTTCGCGAAAACGAGCAGCGAAATGTATTAATTTACAGGGGCAGTGAGTAGATAACTTGATGTGCGTATTCAGGGTCACGCTGACTACTCATGCCGATATCTCTCGCGAGTTCGCGCATTGAAGTATTGTCAGCGAGATCTACGGAATACAAATTCTTTACGCCATGTGCCCTGGAAAACTCCACGAGTTTTTCTGTGAGTAGTGTTCCGATCCCATGGTTTTGCCATTTGTCGGCTACAGTAACCGCCATTTCACGAAAGTCCTCATTCGCGTTTGGGGCATATCGACTGACACCAATTTCAACTTCCTCACCATCTTCGAAAATGGTCGCAACAAAGGCCATTGAATAGTGCCCGTCAACGTCACAGAATGACCTGAGAAGTTGCGGTGAAAGTTCCTGTACCCCACCTAAAAAGCGAAAGTGCTTGGTGGTCGGTGACAGCCGTCGCATAAAATCGGCTTCCATCTCCATGTCGGTGAATCGAATTGGCCGAATAGTGATTGAAGAACTGTCTTTACTGTACTGCAGTTCATTGGAAATCATGGCAACCCCCGATGGCGAAGTATGTGAGTTAAGGATTGTCCGCATAAAGCATTACGGAGCCAATTGTGGATTTCCACATCCCATCGGAGGTTCTGTCAGCATTTCTCAAATCGCTCTCGAGCTCAAGCAGGATGTAGTCCTCCTGGTATCCCGTAAAACGCCTCCCCGGCTAAGCCGTAAGCCATATACCGATTGCGTTGCAGTTACCGTGCAATGATTCTGATCTCCTTGGCGGTGAATCCTTTCTCGAGATAGCTGTTGTGACGATAGGAATAACGCGTATCAACTTGCGGCTATTACGGATGGTCGGTACATCTGAATAGAATTACAGTTCAAAGGTATGATGCCTTGAGGTGGCGATTGAATCGCTTTTCTCTGTATCGCGAACGTTACAATCAACCAGGGAGCACGACAATGTCAAACGAAGGTTACCATGAACCGATTGCTGAACTGTCTGCCGAAACAAGGGATATGCATCGAGCAATCACATCTTTAATGGAAGAATTTGAAGCCGTAGATTGGTATCACCAACGTGTTGATGCCTGTAACGATCCGGAATTGAAGGCGATACTTGCGCACAACCGGGATGAAGAGAAAGAACATGCGGCAATGCTGATTGAATGGATACGTCGTAAGGATTCCAGCTTTGACAAAGAACTGAAAGACTACCTCTTTTCCAACAAGGCCATCGCGCACAAATAGATACATGCGGGCACTGAGCAATTAGGTTGAGGCTTTCTGAAGAATTAACGTGCTTTACGCGACAATGCCCATCACTAGAGGACACAAATTCAATGCAAGATTTCCCGCACCAATATGCAGTTGCAGCCACGAGCCGTATTGATGGCAATGTCAGCCTCGAAAGCCCCGGGTTAGCTGGTCTTGAATCGGCGCCGCCTGCAGAATTCGGTGGCCCTGGCGATCGTTGGTCACCGGAGACACTTTTGGTGGCTGCGGTGGCTGACTGCTTCATTCTCACTTTCAAGGCCATCGCACGCGCATCATCATTTGATTGGGTATCGCTGTACTGCGATGTAGAAGGTGTTCTTGACCGTGTCGAGAAGGTTACTCGATTCACAGAGTTTACGCTGCGCGTAGTGCTTGATGCGCCACCAGGAACTAGCGAGGAGAGGGCAACACGGTTACTTCAAAAGGCGGAGGAGGCATGTCTGATCACTAATTCGCTCACCTCGAAGATGCACATGAATGCGCAGATCAAGATATCGGAGTGATGATTTTGGTCTCATCCTGTCACATGGCGCCATCTGTTAGTGTATAGATGGCTTCAGGGATGATCCCTAACTAAATCTGAAGTGAATTCACTATAGAGATGAGTTGCTCACCCTTGATCGGCTTGTGCAATACAATACAGTTGTCAAGAGTTGTAGCTTCGACGACTTGCTCAGACATATCGCCGGTCAGGATAACGATCGGCAAATGTTCCATCGCCGCGCGACGTACGCGACGAGCAAGTTCGATTCCACTGCAATCAGGGAGTCCATAATCTGAAACCAGGAGATCTGGGCGAACACCCGCTTGAAGGTGTACTAATGCATCCTTTCCATTATGTGCACCATGGACAATCGCGCCCAGGGACTCCAGCAGGAGCGTAGCTGCATCGAGGACAGACGGGTCGTCGTCCACCAGCAAAATATGTGGATGGCGATCGGCTTCAACATAGGTGTCGTTTATGCTTTTGCGACTCTTCTGGACAGATTTGGAGGTCCCCAGCGGCACGTCCAGAGAGAAGGTTGAGCCTTCGCCAAGTACGGACGACACAGTGAGCGAGTGATCGAGTAAATGGGCGATATGTTCGACAATCGACAGTCCGAGCCCCAATCCTTGCCGCCGATCGCGAGACGTATTTTCAAGTTGATAGTGTTCCTGGAAGATACTATGTAAGGCCTCCTCGGGTATCCCGATACCGGTATCAGTTACCGAGATACGCGCAATGCCATTGTCGCGATGACAATCGATGGTGACACGACCGTGTTCAGTGTAGCGCACCGCATTCGTAACAAAATTTTCGATAATACGCTTTAGGAGTCCCGGGTCGCTGTGAACCACACAATCGATGCCGATGCATTCCAGCAACACACCTTTCTCTTGCGCTTGTTGCATGTTGTTGGCGATAAGCGGGGAGATTATCTCATGTAGGTGAACATCCTGTTTCTCGGCGACGACCGTGCCACCCTCGAATCTTGAAATGTCCAGCAGCGAGTTGAGCAGTTCGCTCATAGTGTCTAAAGACAGCTGCATATTACCCAGAATTTGCTGCTGCTTGTCGCCCTTTATTACACCCGACAAGACCGAAAAATACAGCGTCAGAGATTGCAACGGTTGTCTCAGGTCATGACTGGCTGCAGCCAGAAAGCGCGATTTGCTGGTGCTGGCTCGTTCGGCCATTTCCTTGGCCACTGCCAACTCCTGTTCTATTTCAACGTGGGCGCTGATGTCGCGGATAGCACTGGAGATCAATAGGCCGTTTGCGGTTTGCACGGGGCTCAGGCTGATCTCCAGGTGGAACTCCTCACCGTTCTGTTTGCGTCCGAAGAGAGCCGCCTGACCCTGGCCCATGGGCCGAACCCTGGGGGTGTGAAAGAATGTTTTTCTATGGGTGGCATGCGCAGCGCGAAAACGCTCTGGAAGTAACATATCGATGGACTTACCCAGTAGTGCATCCCGTGGGTAGCCGAAAAGCACTTCGGTCTGTGTGTTGACTAACACCATCTCTCCATCTACGTTGATCACAATCATCGCGTCTGCAGAGGCGTCAAGTAATTGACTGAGCTTTTGGTTCTCGAGTGCGCGTGCCGTAATGTCACGTATGGCACTGGCCACGAAGAGGCCTTGCTCACATTCGAACGGACCTAGACTAATCTCGGCCTGGAATTCGGAACCATCTTTGCGCTGACAAACAAGCGCCACATCGAGCTTTTCACCCACCACTCGTTTTCGCGGATGCACTATAAAATGCTGTCGATGCTGCACGTGGCGTGCTTGGAAGCGCGTCGGCATCAAGTCCTCAATACTCAGGCCGACAAGTTCCCCGCGGGGATAGCGAAATAAAACTTCGGCTTGCTGATTGACCATGACAATAACACCAGAATCGTCTGCAACGAGCAGTGCGTCGGGCACCGCTTCCAGTATTTCTCGAACAGGTAGGTCCAATCGCATGTCTTCCGGGAAACTCGACGGATTATGAAAGCAGATTTCTCAACAATATGACACGATTTTCTGCTCCCGTATATTATAGTACGAAGGTCATCGTATGCAGGCTAAAATTTCAGAATCTGGCACTGTTTGCTGGGCTCAAGAGACTTTAGTGTCTACTTACTGACAGCGATGGATCGACGAAACAGTGCCAGACTGGCGGTGAAGAAGATAGCGCCGAGGCCGATGATAATGAGCAGCTGTGGCCAGACGATACTAAGGTCGGCGTCACGAAAGACAACGGCCTGGGCAAATGCCATGTAGTGGCGCGAGGGCAGGAACCAGGTTATCGGTTGAATGACCTCAGGCTGGCTCTCGATCGGGGTCATGCCGCCGGATAGCAGCATCATCGGTATGATTACGATCATTACAAGCAGTGCAAACTGAGCCATAGTGCGGGCGATTGTGCCCAAAAAGATACCGATGGCTGCGGCAGCAAACAGATAAATGCTCGTACCGCCAATCAGTAATAACCGAGATCCGGCGATTGGCACATCGAGAATGCCTTCGACAACAAACCACATCGAAAGTGAAAAGGCGACTAGAATGATCAACCCGTTCGCCCAGACCTTGGACATGACGATCTGGAACGATGTCAATGGCATAACCAATAGATGCTCAATGGTGCCGTGTTCGCGCTCACGCAGTAGTGCCGCGCCGGTGAGTATAATGGTTAGCATCGAGAGATTGTCGAGCAGTGCCACAATTGCGCTGAACCACATGCCTGTCCCATTGGGATTAAATGCACGTCGTTGCACCAGTGTCACTGGATAGAGTGTCCCCTCATCGGAGCGGTTCACAAAGTGATTCACCTCGTTGCGGACGATACTTTGAATGTAGCTGTTCCCGAGACTCGCCTGTGTGACCGCGGTCGCATCGATATCGATCTGGACAGTGGGCTGACGGCCTTCGCGGACATTCTGTTCAAACTTTGGAGGGATCCCCACCACAAACATAAAAATATCCTGGTCCATGCCCTGGTCGACCTCCGTGGGCGATATCAACACCGGCTCTTTGAAATACGGCGGGAAGAACGCATTTTCGATGGCGCGCGAAAGCGTCGACTGGTCCTCGTCGACGATGGCAACAGATGCGTTATTAACAGACTCGCTGATGGCCACGGATCGCGCATAAATTTGGAAGCTGAACGCCCAGACTATAAGCGCGATCATGACAACATCACCTAGAACGCTGCGCAGTTCCTTGGTGCCCAACCAGAAAATATTGATCCAGATTTTCATCGCTCAGGCCTCCTGCTTCCTCAGGAATACTGCTGCGATGGACACGAAAATCGGCCCGAATATCGCGAGCACAGCGAGGTCAGTGGTCACCTCGACAAAGCTCAGTCCTTTGGTAAAAGTAGCAACGCTCAGGTGCATGTAATAGGTCGCTGGCCATGTGGCACCAATGAAGTACCCACCTCCTTCCAGGGTCGACGTGGGTTGGATGAACCCGGAGAACATGATTGTTGGCAGCAACGACAGGATCGTGGTGGCGAATACGGCTGCTACCTGGGAATTCGTAAGCGATGAGATCAACAGCCCGAATCCGGTTGCGGCTGATACGTACAACAAGGCACCCAGGCTCAGGCCTGGCAGGCTGCCGGTTAGCGGTACCTGCAACAGGAATACGACCAGCAGTGTCAGAATAACGAAGTTGACCATCCCGATGGCGATATAGGGCAGTTGCTTGCCGACCAGAAACTCAATGCGTGTGGTCGGTGTGACGTAAAAGTTCGTGATTGTGCCGATCTCCTTCTCACGCGCCATACTGACGGCCATCAGGATGGCCGGAATCAGAAGCAGTAGCATAGCCGGCGTCTTCGGCCCAATCGAATAGATGGTTTCAAACGATGGGTTGTAACGGTAGCGCGGTTCGAGTGAGACTTGCGATAGAGCATTCGCGTCGATGCCCCGATCTGTCGCGTATTCCCAGAGGTAGTGAGCGTGAACGCCGCTGACATAGCCCTCTATGGTGCTGGCCCGTGTCGTATTGGCGCCGTCGATCCAGGTAGAAACACTGGGTGTCTCACCCTTGTTGAGGTTCCGGCCGAAGCCCGGCGGGATTTCAACGGCCAGCGTGATGTCGTTGGCTTTCAGTCGGCGCTCGAGCTCTTCCTTGCTGAAAATTTCTGATTGTTCGGTAAAATATCGTGAGCCCTGGAAATTACTCAAATATTGGCGACTCTGCGGAGTGCGATCAAGATCCAGCACGGCATAGGTCAGGTTTTCCACATCGAGCGAGATACCATAAGCGATCACGATCAGCAGGATCGCACTCCCGAGGAGGGCAAATCCGAGTCGCACGCGGTCACGCATTACCGCCATCATTTCGAGATAGCTGTAGGCACGAAGTCTGCCGAGGCTGAAGTCATGCAGGCTGGTGCTGCGTGTCCGTGTGTCTCTCAGTCCCGGCGACTTCTCGGCCGAGGGAGCAACCGCTGCGATATCTCCGGTAACCGTTTTTCCGATTGCATCCTCAAGGTAGCCTATGAAAGCTTCCTCCAGCGAGGCCGCGCCCCTGGCTTCTATCAGGTGTTGCGGCTCGTTGTAGACCAGCACCTTACCCTCGTGCATTAGAGAAATGCGGTCGCAGCGCAGTGCCTCATTCATGAAGTGGGTGGAAATGAAAATCGTCACTTTGTCCCGGCGCGACAACTCAACCAGCAATACCCAGAATTCGTCGCGGGCAACTGGATCTACGCCAGAGGTTGGCTCGTCGAGTATTAGCATTTCCGGTTCGTGAATGACAGCGACGGCGAGAGAGAGTCGTTGGCGCATACCGAGCGGCAGAGAGGACGCGAGTGTGGTCAAGTGCTCCCCCAGACTGAAGCGTTCGACCAAGGTATCGATTCGCTCCGAGGCCTTCGTTGGTGTCAAATGGAACAAGCGGGCATGCAGCTTCAGGTTTTGCGCCACTGTCAGTTCGCCATAGAGCGAAAAGGCCTGCGACATGAAGCCGACACGTTTGCGGGTGTCAAGATCATTGGCATCCACGGGCTTGCCGAACAGAAATGCCTCACCCTCCGAGAGTGGCAGGAGACCCGTGAGCATTTTCATGGTAGTGGTCTTGCCGCAGCCGTTCGAGCCGAGAAAGCCAAAAATTTCGCCGGCCTGGATTTCGAAGCTGACTTTGTCGACTGCGGTAAAATCACCAAAACGTCGGGTCAGACCGTGGGCGACGATCGCAGGTGTTCCTGTACTCTTCTCTAGCGGCGGGATATTCAGCCCGCTGTCAGTGCCCCGTTTCGACTCCGGCAACAGGCGAACAAATGCGGTTTCCAGATCTTCGGTGTCGGTTCTGGCTTTGAGCGCGCCCGGTGTGCCAGTATCCAGAACGCGTCCGGCATCCATGGCAACTAACCAGTCAAACCCTTCGGCCTCGTCCATATAAGCGGTGGAGACCAGCACGCTCATGGACGGACGCGTATGGCGCACCGTGGAGATCAGTTCCCAGAACTGGCGTCGTGACAGCGGATCGACGCCGGTCGTCGGTTCGTCCAGAATCAAGAGGTCAGGGTCATGAATAAGCGAGCAACAGAGCCCGAGTTTTTGCTTCATGCCCCCCGACAATTTCCCGGCCGGTCGTTGCAGGAATGGGTGCAGCCCGGTGGAGGTAGTTAATCTGTTGATGCGTGCTTTGCGCTCAGACGGGTCCTGTTCGAACAATTTTCCAAAGAAGTCCAGATTCTCCTCTACGCTGAGTTCAGAATAGAGGTTTCTACCAAGCCCTTGAGGCATGTAGGCAATACGCGGACAAACCAATTTGCGGTGGGCTGCTTTTGCCATATCACCGCCGAGTACTTCGAGACGGCCCCGCTGCAGCTTGCGGGCCCCCGAGATGAGTCCCAGCAAGGTCGACTTGCCCACGCCGTCTGGTCCTAGCAAGCCCACCATCAGACCAGCAGGAATATCTAGTGTGACACTATTGACGGCCGTTACGTCTCTATAAGTATGTGTGATCCCCTCGATGCGGGCGATCAGTTGGGCTTGTTCAGTCATGTACTGTAGTTACAGGATGATCGCTGACGTCGGAAGGATCGTAATCTGGCGGTAACTGCTTAAGAAATTCGGGCCATGGGGGCGCTTTTTCCCCAGTCACCGGGGTGAGCCGAATGTAAGCGACACCGCGCACACCGGTCTTCACCTCTTCGATGTGTTTGAGTACGAGTTCTTGTGGCACGCGCACTTTGACGCGGAACATGAGCTTTTCACGTTCGCTAGGTGTTTCTACCTGCTTCGGTGTGAACTGGGATTCAGGTGAGACAAAACTCACGGTTGCCGGGATGGAGAAATCGAGAATATCCAGTTTGATCCGCGCATCGGCTCCAATGGCGATACGGTGGGCTTGAGCCGATGGCAGGAAGACCTCAATATAGACGTCCGCCAGGTTGACGAGAGTGAGAACCTTGCCGCCGCTGCCGAGCACTTCGCCGGGCTCTGCGAGACGGTACAGCACCCGACCGATGGTCGGGGAGACCAGCGTGGCATCGTCTATCTGTGTCTGAATCTCCCTCGCGTCCGCATGCTTCGCGTCTACGCTGCGCTGGCGCGACACGAGTGTGGACTCCGCCGCTTCAAGGTTTGCTTCAGCAACAGCTAACTGGCTTACACGGGTATCGTAGTCCTCCTTGCTTGTGAGATCCTTTTTAACCAACTCGCCAGCTCTGAACAGTTCCTTTTCGGCCAGGAGCTTTTGTGCCTTTGCCTGAGCGATGAGAGCCTGTGCTGTATCAAACTGGCTTTCGGCGCCAGCGATATCTGCCTCAGCGCGCAGCAGTCGGGCCTGCAATTGGTCGGTGTCGATCTTCGCAAGAATTTGACCTGGTTTCACCAGGTCGCCTTCTGCGGCGAGTACGGACTCCACTCGTCCAGCGATTTTAGTTGAGATATCAACTTGTACCGCCTCAATGCGCCCATTACCCGAGGCCAGCCCTACGGGCAATTGCGGCGCTTGAAAAATTTGCCAGATAATCCAGCTTCCGGCGCCAACAAGGGCTAATCCAACACCGCTGATTGCGTACTTCATACCTTTTTTCATTGTCCGAAAATCCTGCATCTATCGGGATCAGGTGGTGATATCCACGGGCGTGTGGTTTTTCAGTGCAGCCTTTTCGACAAAAATATTGCACGGAATTAGTATGTTGGGTTCATAAAGTTGCAGTTCTCAGCGCGTAAAAACACTCTCGAAGCGCTGCGTCGAGCTCAAAAATTGTGAAGAGTCGGTATTATCGCGCGGAGGCGAATTGGACAGTATTGTGGGTATCCCTGATATTAATGTGCTCTGAACGGATATCAATTGGCTTTAGTTTGCGTTTATCCTGTTTGTTGGTTCGCGAAAGCTTTCTGAGTTAACCAGTGGGAAATCGCATTTAGAAGTTATCGATGTCTGAATATCCCATATTTTTATTGTTCCACTTTGGGAAGCGTAGATTTTGTACGTTCCTCCCCATTTCGGTTAATCTCGCAGAAGCTGGTTAGGCCACCTGAGGATGTAGATGTGGGCCGGGTACGACAATTATATAGTCCTGGTCCTTCGACCAGTGAGGAATCATTGAATCGGAACTATCAAGACAAAAATGAGTTAGCAGATCGGCAAGCTATCCTTTTACGCTCGACGTTGGCAGGCCTGGCTATTGCTGTTGTGGCCGCACTCATCTGGTACGTTCTGGATGCCCGAGTACGGGCTATCATTGCTGATAGCACCGAATCCACTGCTCGTGGCGTTGAAGAGCTAATTGAAAAAGACATCGAAACTCGCGTTGGAGCACTCTCAGCGCTTGCGCATCAACTGGGTGAATCAACAACCTTAACTCGCAATAATTGGGAATCGTTGGCCAGGATCATTTACGAGGCTCAACCAGGATACCGATCAATCGTGTGGATAGATCCATCGCTACATGTTCGTTGGGTGGTGCCATTGGCAGGAAATGAAACCGGTCAGAATTATGATCTGCGACTAAATCCACCAGCGCTGGCCGCAGCAAAGGCAGCGCTTGAACGAAACAGGATTTTTTTCACAACCCCTATTGACTCGATTTTCAGTGGTAAAGGTCTCGCGATTTACATTCCTATCAACGGTCCTACTCGCGATGGCGGTCAGTTTGATGGATTAGTGGGCAGCATGCTTTTGCTTGAACCGTTGCTACAAGCCATTCTTCCTCTGGATGTAATGACTGAGCACATTGTCACTATATCTATCGGTGGAAAGAACCTGTTCTCCACGAATCCTGGGCAAACGGTAGCCGGCCCCCAATGGGTACAGCAGCGGCAGTTTGAGCTGTATAACGTGAGCTGGCATCTGGACGTCGCACCGACGGAAGAATTTCTTTTTGGTGCTTACATCAAATTCTCAGGTGCCATGCTGGTGCTTCTAATATTGCTGAGTAGTCTGGCGACATTCACTTTCTATTTCGTGTCGACTTCCCGTGGTCTCGCCAAGCAAAGCATGGAGACTGCGGGTCGTCTTGATCGTTTATTCTCAAATCTCCCGGGTATGAGTTATCGGAGTCACGAGCATTATCCCTGGGCAATGGTATTTGTCAGTGAGGGGTGTGAGGCATTTTGCGGTTACGACCGAGAGGCATTGGAAACCAATCGGGTCTTGTGGGGTGAACTGATTCATCCGGATGATCTGGGCATGGTTCAAAAAGCTGTTGCTGAGGCAGTGGCCAATCAAGAGCGTTTCGATATTGAGTATCGAATACGAACTCATGACAGAGTGGAGCGCTGGGTGTGGGACCGTGGGCTTGCGATTTTTTTGGTAGAGGGTCAAGCAACGATGTTAGATGGGTTTATAACTGATATTACGGCTCGCAAGCGTGCCGAGTTTTCACTGGCCCAGGAACAGAACTACTCCGAGTCAATTGTTGCAGCAGCAATTGAAGCCGTTATAACGGTTGGCGCTGAAGGTACAGTGGAGAAGTTTAATCCCGCCGCGGAGAGAAAGTTTGGTTACAGGCGGCAAGAGATAGAAGGAAAAAGCTTCAGCCTGTTGTTACCATCGCCCTTCAAAGAGGAGTACGAGGCACACTTCGCCGAGTATCAGAAGAGCGGGGAGGTTGCGGAGCAGTTTCAGCGTAGAGAGATGATGGGTAAGCGTAAGGATGGTTCAGAATTTTCCGTGCAAATATCCATTGGATTAATGCAACACCAGGCTGAGCGGAAACTGGTCTGCTTTGTTCGCGATACCTCTCAGCGAATTGCTGCCGAGCGAGAATCAAGGGACCTAAGAGAGAAGCTTGCCCACGTTGATCGTCTCAATATGTTGGGTGAAATGGCTACCGGTATTGCCCACGAAATTAATCAGCCGCTCACGGCGATATCCTTGTTCTCGCAGGCAGGTAAGCGACTCCTGAGTTCAGGAAAAGAAGACAGCTTGCCAGACATCTTCGACAAACTCAGCCAACACGCGCTGCGCGCAGGCGCGATTGTGGAGCGCATGCAAACAATGACCGAACAGCACATGAGCACTCTGGAAATCCTAGAGTGCAATTTGCTGGTCGAAGAGGTCGCTACCCTGGCAGAGGCGGACGCCCGAATTCGAGATATAGTGATCGAGCTGGATCTCGCCGAAGGACTACCGCCGGTCTCTGTTGATCGTGTGCAGATTCAACAGGTGATTTTGAACCTGCTGCGTAACGGTATGCAATCAATGCAGTTGATAAACTGTGAACGGGGCGATTCCATCAAATTGCAGACCCTTCTATGTGATAACCACGATATCGAGATCGCGGTGATAGACAGTGGTGGTGGTGTCTCGGAGAGCGCAGGAGAAAAAGTGTTCAAGCCATTCTCAACAACAAGAGAAGCTGGTATGGGATTGGGGCTTTCGATAAGCCGCGCCATTGTGTTGTCACACGGTGGACAAATAGATTACTTTAACAATGTTGGTGGTGGGGCAACATTCTATTTTACATTGCCAGCCGATGATTCCGGAGAGCGACATGCATAACGCGCAAACTGTATTTGTTGTTGATGACGATGAGGGCGTACGTGATGGCCTCGGCTTGATGCTTGAATCTATCGATCAGCCTAGCGCGATATTCGCATCCGCGCTCGATTTTCTGGCGGCCTATGATTCCTCAATGCGGGGGTGTCTAGTGCTGGATATTCGTATGCCGCTCATGACGGGATTGGACCTTCAGGAAAAGCTCAATGAGCGAGGCGCTGTATTGCCAATCATCTTCATCTCTGGGCATGGAGATATTCCAATGGCCGTTGAGGCCATGCGCCGTGGTGCGCTGGACTTTATTCGTAAACCCTTTCGCGAGCAGGAACTGTTGGACAGGATTAACGAAGCGTTGAAATTCGAATCCAATAATCGCCAACAACTACACGATCAACAACAGCTGGCAGAAAAAATTGATTCACTTACCGGGCGGGAGAGAGAAGTCTTTCACCGTGTCGCGAACGGTGAGATGAACAAAGTGATTGCTCAGGAACTTAGCATCAGCGAGAGAACGGTGGAGGTCCATCGATCGCAAGTGATGAAAAAGTTGGGTGTCCGAAGTCTAGCGCAACTCGTTCGTATCAAGATTGAATCTGAGATGGGTCACAGCAAGTAATAGAGGCATAGAGGCAGCCTGTATTTGAATATCCAGTGTTTTCATCGGGAAATCAGCTGCAGTAGCAATGCTGCTACCGCGACATCAGGGCAATTCCGAACAGAGGGTAGTCAGAGTTTAGAAGGGTAGATAATCATGTACACAAAGCTAGCAAAACTGTATGCGGAAAACCCGCAACAGGGCCATATTATGTTGGCGATGCTGGTGATTTTTGTCGTGATCTACTTCCTGCCGGCAGGCAACGTTCGGTTTGACAATGCTGTACTGGAAGGCATTCGCCTGACGCACTGGTACGCTCAGGAACACGTCATTCTCTGCCTGCTTCCCGCTTTCATTATCGCCGGGGCAATGGCAGTTTATATCTCCGAGGGCTCCGTGTTGCGTTACCTGGGTCCGGAGGCATCGAAACCGATTGCCCTGGGTGTCGCGTCGGTATCGGGCACCTTACTCGCCGTCTGCTCCTGCACGGTACTTCCCCTGTTCGGCGGTATTTATAGGCGCGGCGCTGGCCTGGGCGCGGCAATTGCCTTCCTGTACTCCGGGCCGGCCATCAATATCATGGCGATTGTGGTCACCGGCAAAGTACTGGGGGCGGAAATGGGAATCGCCAGGGCGGTGGGGGCTATCGTATTTGCCGTTGTTATCGGCGCGCTCATGCAGCTGATTTATCGTAAAGAGGAACTGGCCAGGGCGACCTCATCGCGTGGCTTTGAGGCAGGTGAGCAAGACCAGCCGCTGGCAACAGTTGTGGCGTTTTTCAGCTTGATGATAGGGGCTCTCGTGTTCGCCAACTGGGCCGCCGCTGATAGCCCCGGTTGGATGCTGATCTATGCCTGGAAGTGGCAGATTACGGCATTGTTGGCCATTTTACTGGCTGTGCTGCTAGTTTACCGCTGGCACTGGCGCGTCAGGCATCTGCTGGTTCTGGGTGGCCTGGTGCTGGCCTGCGTGCTGGTGATGCCGGGTACGCCGCAACTCGCCTTTGTTGTCGGTTGTCTTGGGCTCGTATTGTTGACTACCCTGCGCGAGCAGGACCAGGAGTGGGCTGTACAGACCTGGAGTTTTACTCGGCAGATCATGCCCCTGTTATTAGCTGGGGTCTTTGTCGCCGGTCTGCTACTGGGGCGACCGGGTTATGAGGGACTGATTCCCTCCGAATGGGTCGGCGCGCCGCCGTGGGTGACAATTCGCTGCTGTCCACAGCACTGGCATCGGTTGTCGGCGCCTTTATGTATTTTTCGACGCTGACCGAGGTGCCAATTGTAGAGGGGCTGATGGGTTCGGGTATGGGTAAGGGGCCAGCGCTGGCGTTATTGCTGGCCGGGCCCGCGCTGTCACTACCCAACATGCTGGTTATCCGCACCATTCTCGGCAATCAGAAAACCGCAGTCTATTGCTTCCTGGTGGTGGTGATGTCGACGATTACCGGCTATGTCTATGGCAACGCTATGTAAACCTGTTCGCAAGGAGAAGACTATGAAATTCGCTATTTACGGTAGTGGTTGTGCCAAGTGCCAGAAACTTACCGCCAACACCGAGGCCGCCGCCCAGGCACTGGGTCTGGGCTATGACATTGAGAAGGTCACGGATGTTAACGGCATTATCGACGCCGGAGTAATGCACACGCCAGCACTGGCTGTGAACGGTGAGGTAGTCGTTGAAGGCAAGATTCCCGGGCCGGACGTAATAAAGCAGTTGCTGGCTTAGCTGCGATTCACTGCGCACCGTGTGCAGCCGGTTTCCTGCCGCAAGGCGCATGGATTATTGTTGTTTTCCCGCAGGAATTTGAATTGGAGTCACGCGGTAGGGGCCTCATGTCACCAACACGACACGTTTATGCGATCGCCTTTATCTGGTTCTGACTGTTCCGCCAACTGTCCCTTCGATAATATGAATATAGGTTTTGGTTGTACTCCGAGGCTTTACCGGAAAAAGACTATTCAGCCCGGGGCAGCACAATATCTTCGGCTTCCAGACCACTTATTACCTCGACGAAACCGTCTGCGGTCGGCTGGCCCAGCCGCACAAAGCGCCGTTCTGTGTTACCCCTGTTCACCACCCATACAACATCCAGTTGGCCGACACTGGCGATTCTGTCCGCTGGTATCAAAGCACGGCTACGCTTACCCGCGACAACCTGCAACCGGGCGTACATGCCCGGTAATAGAGTGTGTTCAGAGGGCAGTATGGCTCTGACCAGGAAGCTGCGTGATCCTGGGTCTGCCGCTGGAACGATCTCTTCAATTTGCGCGTCCAGTGTTCGTTCCGCAGAGGGTACATACACTTGCAGCACTTGGCCTTCTTTTAGCGACAAGGCCAACTGCTCGCGCACCCATGCCTCGACGCGCAGTGAAAATGGATTGTAAAGGGAGAGCAGCTTCTGGCCGGGGGAGGCCGTATCTCCCGGCTCGGCAAATCGATCGACGATGCGTCCTGCGATTGGAGATCGTATCTCGGTAAAGCCAACTGCAATCTCCGCTTCTTCCAGTAGCTGCCGCGCCGAGCCCAAGTCAGCTTGCAGCGAAGCTGCATTGGCGCTCGCAGCATCCCGGTCGGCCGCGGCAATCAGGCCGCGTGCGTGCAATTCCACAGCTCGTTCCAGGTTTTTCCTGGCCTCTGTCAGGCGTGCTTCTATCGAATGAATCTGTTCCCTGGCCTGTTGCGCCCGCGCCAGCAAATCGGTTTTTTCAAGTTCTATCAACAACTGTCCCTGCTCTACGAAGTCTCCTGCACGCACAGAAATCCTGATGATTCGGGCGAGGAGGCGAGAGGAGATGATCGTTGTTTCCTTCGCCTCAATGGAGGCGGGCACCGCCTCGGTGAAAGCGACCTCTTCCGTAATAACAGCGACTGTATTGCTGCTATCCAATAGATTTGTTGGGTCCAATCCGGGCGCTATCTTCTGGGTAAAGTATCCCGCCATTAGCGCCACTAATAGCAGCAGTATGAGGAGTGCGCCAACGGAAAGGAGTATTTTGCGTGGGTATTCGGTCATGGCTCAAACTTCCTCCTGCTGTAATTGGCTGTGCCCCGCCGTATGCCCGTCATCGAATACCAACAGGTAAACCACTGGCACCACCACCAGGGTGAACAGGGTGGACGCGACAATCCCAAAAATGATGGCCAGTGCGAGACCGCTGAACACCGGGTCCAGCGTGATGATCAGGTTGCCCAGCACAGTGGTTCCGGCAGTGAGTAGCACTGGCCGCATGCGCACAGAACCCGCCTGCAAAACGGCTTCTGGCAGGGTGTCGCCACGTGCTCTTGCCTGACCGATGAACTCCACCAGAATCAGTGAGTTGCGCACTACGATGCCAGCAAGTGCGATCATGCCTATCATTGCCGTGGCGGTAAACAGAACGGGATCGGGCGATCCGGCAATAAACCGTTCGCCCAATTGGTTCATCAGCCAGAAGCCGGGCATGATACCGATGATGGTCAGGGGAATTGATGACATGATAATCAGGGAGAGGGCGGTGGAATTTGTTTGCAGGTGCAATAAGGCAAAAATTGCCAGTAGCGCGAACAGATAGCCCAGCCCCATATCCCGGAATACGTCTACAGTGATACGCCATTCACCTTCGCCACTCCAGACCACATGCGTATCAGGGGGTAATTGCCAGGTGTCGCCACCGCCACTGCGAAAATAGGTCCGTTCATCCCAGGGCGCAACGTCGCGCGGTGCTGTCTCCTGGTCTGCATTTACATCAGCGATAACTTCGGCCGGTGTGCGGCCGTTGAGTTCAGCCGTCACATACACTACTGGACGCAAGTCCTTGTGGTGGATGGTCTGATCTGTCAGATCGCTTTGGAAGGCCCCCAGTTCACCCAGGGGCACCAGCGGTTGTGGCGCTATCTCCAGGCCCTGGTCAGTGCTGGCCTTGGTTACTCCCTGGCGACCCTTAACCAGCAGGCGCTCGAAATCATGGACAGATACCCGGTGTCGCGGGTCCAGCCGCAATTCTATCGGCAGTGGCCTGGCTTCCCGTTCGAGTTGCAAGTAGCCAGCGACGTGGCCCGCATTGGCCATAGTCAGTGTACTGGTAATGTCGTCGGTCGACACGCCGGAGAGGGCTGCCTTCTGTTTGTCGACAATAAAACGCAGGCGTGGTTTGTCATCTTCAATTGTGGAATCGATTTCCACTACATGGGGCTCGCGGGAAAGCCTGTCTATCAACACCCTGGCACTATCCTTTTGTGTGTTGTAGGCGGTGAGAGCGCTGCCGTAAATTTCTGCCACCAGCGTGCTGAGTACTGGCGGCCCTGGAGGTACTTCCACTACCTTGATCTGCACACCATTGCGGTTGAGTGGCGCCAGCAATTCTCGCAGGCGTAGCACCAGCCCATGTGATTGCTGGACGCGCAGCGACTTGTCCGCGAGTATCAGGCGCAGTTCGCCCATATTGGAACCATTCCGCAGGTAGTAGCGCCGCACCATGCCGTTAAAATCCATAGGTGAAGGGACGCCTACAAATGCCGCGACTGCAAATACTTCCGACATTCGGGTCACCTGGTTAGCCACTTCCCGGGCAACGGCCGCTGTGTGTTCCAGGCTTGCGCTCTCAGGCATGTCGATCAATATCTGCACTTCGTTCTTATTGTCAAACGGCAGCAGTTTGAGTGGGACTGCACGGAACAACGGCAATACTGCGGTCGCAATGAACAGTGCGAGTACCAGCCACAGTAAGGCTTTGCCCCGACCTCGATGGTTGATCAGCGGCGACATCATGCGCCGGTAGAATCCGTGCTGGCGCACTGCGCTAGCAGTGCCGTGTGGCAGCGGGTTCTCCTTTAGCAGCCGGCTCGCCAGCCACGGTGTAACCAGAAAGGCCACCAGGGTGCTGGCGATTACGCTGATCGGCACATTGAAGGCCATCGGTGCCATGTAGGGCCCCATCATGCCGGTGATAAATGCCAGTGGCTGGAAGGCGAGTACGATAGTAATGGTCGACAGGATCAGCGGCACGCGAATCTCCGCGATGGCCGCCGTCACGCGTTCAGTCAGTGGCATGGACGTTTTGTCCATAAAACGGGAGATATTGTCGACCCCAGTGATGGGGTCATCCACCAGTAAACCCAGGGACAGGATCAGGGCGAACAGGGTCACCCGGTTAATGGTATAACCAAGCGCCAGATCCAGACCCAGGGTAATCCCGTAACAAACCGGTACCGCCAGGCCGACGACCAGGGCGGCGCGCCAGCCCAGGAACACGCCAATGAACATCACCACGGTGATGATCGCGAAGCCAAGGCTGCTGGTGAGATCGTTTACTTTTTCATCGGCGGTCTGGCCGTAGTCGCGCAATACCTCTACCCCAACCTCCGGTGGCAGCAGGCTTTCTTGCAACCGGGCTATTTCCCGGTGTACATCGCGCGCGACGGTGACAGCGTTGGCCCCTCTTTGCTTGGCTACCGATATCGCCACCATCGGATGGGATTCTCCTGTCGACGCGTCGTCTGCGCTGCGCTGCGTGGGATGATTACTGGTGAAATCAATCCAGGTGTAGCTGGCGGCTTCGGCAGGACCGTCTTCAATATGCGCGACATCGCGCAGGTAGACAGGGACTGAGTCGATAACATTGACTACAAGAGTCTCAAGTTCGGCAATATCGCGTATGAAGTCACCGGATTCCAATTCGATCGATTCATTGTTGAAAGCCCAGTTACCGGCATTGCGTAACACATTGGATACCGACAGTGCCGACACCACATCCACAGCGGTAGTTTTGCGTGCACCCATGCTCTCGGGATCAATTAAAATTTTGACTGTGCGCGGCCGGCCGCCTACCAGGTTAACCTCGCTGGTCCTGGCGATACCCTGTAACGCCGTGGACATCTCATCTGCCATACGACGTAAATCGTAGTCGCTGTAGCGATCGGCGTCTTTGCTCCACAGGCCCAGCATCATTATGGGCACATCATCCACTTCTACCGGGTGCACCATCCACTGACTGACAACGGGTGGTACGCGATCCTGGTTGGAGTGGAGTTTGTTGTAGGTATTGAGTAGCGAGTCTTCGCGATCTTCACCGACGTAAAAGGCCAGGGTGACACTGGTCTGACCCCGGGCGGAAGCGGAATAAACGTGCTCGACGCCAGGAATCTGTGACAGCAACTTTTCCAGCGGAATGGTGACCTGGCGTTCCACCTGTTTGGCGCTCAGGCCGGGTGCCTGCACCAGCACGTCAACCATGGGGACCACAATTTGTGGCTCCTCCTCTCTTGGCGTGTAAAGTAATGCGATTACCCCCGCGGCCAGACCGAGAATAAAAATCAATTTCGGTAAGCCACCGCCAAGGGCATAAAGCACTACACCGTCGATGGCATTCGCTATCGCATTGGAGTATGAATCTTTGGGGTCACTACTGGACACAGTAAATTCCATGCAGGGTCTCAAGCACAGCCTTTGCCTGGGTGCTTGTCAACGAGTAGTAAATGCGCTGGGCCTCGCGCCGCGTGGCAACAATCCGTTCGTCCCGCAGGCGCGCCAGGTGCTGTGATATGGCGGACTGGCTGAGCCCGGTCAGTTCCTCCAGTTCTCCCGCCGTGTGCTCACGTGTTACCAGTGCACACAATACGAGCAGGCGGCTGTGATTGGCCAGGGACTTGAGCAGGGCCGATGCCTCCCTGACATTGTTTTGCATTAATTCAAGGTCCATGACTGACGTCCACTTAGGCATAATGCGCTTCTCCAAACACTAATATTAGATATATCTAATATTAGTGTCAATGGATACCCTGGCTCCGAGTGAAAGCGTGAACTTTCCGATTCGCCATCGTACTCGGCAAGGCCCTTGCCTTCTGTTGACAACATTATGCTCTTGGTAAGTCTGCTCTAATTACAGAGACCGGTCGGTCGAGGGATCGATAGGCAAGAGATCCTCCAGGAACCAAGCCGCAAATGCATGGCGGCCCTCTACCCTCGATTTGGCGTATATGGTCGACGCCTGCTGCCGTACCGTCTTTTCGCGCGTATCGCGCACAGCGGCAATTTCCTTGAAGCTGAGCCCCTTCAGAAGGAACATGGCAACCTCTTGTTCACTCGTCGTCAGTTGCCAATCCATGAACTGCTGCTGTATGACCTCGCTGTACTGTTTGCGAGCGTGGCGCATTTCCTCTGTGATGTTGGCCATCTCGCGATCAGCTTGGGACAACGTCTGGGTGAGGTGCTCAAGTTGGCGAGATTTCCTGCGCATCTCAATTATCAGGTAGGTAACGGTAAGGCCTGCTGCCAACACAATCAGGCATTCTTCAATAATATGCCAGGTGGTGACGCCCAAGTGTATATCGGTTAAAACATCGGCGAAATTGAGCACCATAATGGCGGTGAGAATGATGGTGATAGTCAGGTCTTTCATTTTATACCGTTAAATCAATAGTTTATGGAACAGGGTACATATGTACCATGGGGTCATTGGGGACATTGGCCCGATGCGATCGGGCACCGGATCGGTAGACTGCGAGCTCCGTGAAACCCAAGACGTCTGTCTATGAAACTTCTATTGCTCCACGCGTTGCGCTATTTCGTGCCATGGCTGGTGGGCGTATTGTTGCTGGCTAATGGTTTGGCCGCACAGTCTGTCACAGAGCTTACCCTGCGAGATGTCCTGTCGACTACCCTCAGCCGCGCCACCGATCCGACTGGCACTGCTCCCTATCAGGCTTCTTCCTGGTTGGCGGGTCTACCCAGTTTGAGCCTCAGTTATCTGAACAGTGAGGACCGCTACGGCGTAAACGAATCTGAAATGAGTCTGAATATGCCGGTCAAATCGGGTCGCCGGCGCTCGGCGGACAAAGCCTTGCAGACCCTGGCAACCGGACTTGATGGGGTTGCCCACCAATTGCGCAGATTATACTACTCCGGACTGATTCGTGAAGCGGTATGGTCGTTCCGACTGGCCGATACGCGGCGCCAGTTTGCGGCAAAGAAGCGGCTGGTCCTGCTTGAATTGGAGCAGGACCACCAAGAGCTGTTGGCTGCGGGCACCGCGTCCGAGTACACCTTGCTTCTGTTACAAACAGAAATTGTTCAGATTGAGATTTTGCAGCAGGATACTCTGCAGGAAACTCGGTTTTGGTTGGAGCGCTACCGTAAGTTAACAGGTTTACGCGTCATGCCGGTAAACATCGTGGAGCCCGCGTTGCAGCCGGATGGCTTCGGGCCCAGCCAACTCCCGCAACTACAGTCGTTGGAACTTGCCCATCAGCAGCGGCAGCAACTTCTGTTCGCCAACAGCCCTCAGGCATCGGATTGGAATCTGGCGCTAACGGCGAAACATCTCGATAGCAAAGGATACAACGAGCAACAGTACGGACTCGAAGTAGAAATACCGTTGTCTGTATTTGCGGTCTCGCGCCAGGCGGACAACTCGGAATGGCGCTCCGCCGAGCGCGAATTTTTGCTGGCCAGAGATCAACTCCTGATTGAATTTTCTGCCAGTTGGGAGCAATTGCTGAATGAGCGCGACACGCTGCAACAAAAGCAGTCGCTTCTGGCTCGTTCGCAACAACTCGCGATGCGTATCAACGAGCAACTGGCGCAACTACATGGCAGTAGTGAGATTGCGCAGGAGATTGTGTTGCGTCGCACGATGGAGGCGTTAGATACGCGCGCCGAGTTCGCACTGAATGAGCTCCTCATTCAACAGAACAACGCAATGCTGCGCCAGGCAGCGGGATTGAGTTTATGAAGAATACAGCTCTGGCGATCCTGATATCGCTTTTAGGTGTCGAGATGGTGGCAGCGCAAAGTGTGGAACTACCCGCATTGGGTTCTCTGGCGCTCGAATATGAGCAGCCAGTCGCGGTCGAGAGCTATCCGGGGCAGCCCCTGGCTGCCAAGGTTACCTTTCGCAATGGCGAGGCTTTTATCGTGCCCAGTCCCGGGCGCGTGCAACAGATTGAGTATCTGGTTGAGCCGGGCGCGTGGGTGAAAGAGGGTCAGCCCTTTGCCGTACTGCGCGGCCCGGAAATGCACCACGTCGAGATGCGTTACCAGAGTAGTCGCGCTTTGGCGGATAGCGCCGAGCAACGCTTCAAAAGCAACCTACCGCTTTATGAAAGCAAGGCAATCAGTGAAAGTCAGTGGCGTGAAATCAGTGAGAATTATTACGCCTCACAGCTTGAGTATGAGCATATGCGCCATTTCTTCGAGTTGGTCGTTGGTGCCGACAATGATCCTGCTGCCCTGACGCTGACGGCTCCTTCGGCCAGTGTCATTGAGTACAACACGGACGCCAGCAAAGTCGAGGAGGGTGACAGCATTGCCCTTTTCATTCCGCTGCAGGCCATCCGCCTGGAAGTTGCCTTACCCAACAATATAGGTACAGCAGTAACAGCGGTACGCGCAGGTGAGTGCGAGCTCGATATTGAGCGTGTGAGCGCAATGACAAATGGCTTTTTTATCAAGGCGTGGACGCAATCACTGCCGCCAGCATGTCATTTGATGATGGGCCAACAAGTGCTGGCGCGACCCTTGGTGCGGGCCAGCAACGCCTACCGCGTTAAACAATCAGCGGTATTTACATTGCAGCGCGAAAGTTATATTTGGCTGCGCCGTGGCGATGTTCTGGCAGCGGTAGCGGTGACAGTGCAGGCTGCGGAGGGTGATTTTTATGTAGTGCGCTGCGAGGAATCGCTCGCCGGGCAGGACGTTTTGATCTCCTCTGTGAGTGCGGTGCAAGGCGTTCTGTTGGGATTGGGGGAGGAGTAGATGCTGCCTGCTGTCATTCGTTTTTCCCTCACCCAGCGTGTCTTCGTCGGCATTCTGGTGCTAGCTGCAATGGTACTGGGTATCAGGGCCTGGTTGGAACTTCCCGTCGACGCCTTCCCCGATATTGCACCGACGCAGGTGAAGATTATCCTCAAGGCGCCGGGCATGACCGCTGAGGAAGTCGAGCAGCAGGTGACTCAGTTGGTAGAAACGGAGCTACTTGGCATTCCCAACCAACAGATGCTGCGATCCACCACCAAGTATGCAATCACCGATATCACGCTGGATTTTAGCGATGGCACCGATATTTACTGGGCCCGGCAGCAGGTGAATGAGCGCCTTGCGAACGTGCGAGATAGCTTGCCGGACGGCATCAGTGGGGGGGTTGCGCCAATGAGCACTCCGCTCAGTGAAATGTTCATGTTTACTGTAGAGAATCCAAAGTTATCGTTGATGGAGCGACGTCAATTGCTCGACTGGGAGATTCGACC
>Ga0070727_10001540_pt1 | contig 24245 bp, 17 predicted proteins | sample tdAd472_FD_66722 | JGI IMG/M metagenome (GOLD analysis project Ga0070727, IMG submission 66722) | Marine sediment microbial communities from the Atlantic coast under amendment with organic carbon and nitrate - tdAd47.2 | ecosystem: Environmental > Aquatic > Marine > Coastal > Sediment | place...
GCGCACGCTCGCAGATTACGCTCGACTGGTCGAAGCCCGCGACGAGGAATTCAGCTTGCGGAGTTTCTTCGATCAGTTGAATGCGATCGACAGCATTCCGATTTCACTCGCACGCTGGGAGATGACCGGACTCGATGACGAAATCAGCGGATTCACTACCGAATGACCCTGCTCGCTCTCATGACACGTGCGTGGCGTATTGGCAAGTGGATCGTCACGATTGCGACAGTCCTGCTGCTTACGATCTACTTCGGCTGGGCTTTCGATTCCCGTAGCATGCTGCAGCTCGCCCCAGAGCATCGCATGGAGTTCGAAAGCGAATTTAAGGCCAGGCAAGAAGAGGACACCGACTGGGCTGAATACCTGGAGATCGAAAAGCGACTCGCGATCGAACTCGAGGAGAAGATACCGAGCAAGGAACGCAGCGGCAGTCTCGTCGATCGTTATTCTGCCGGGAGCCTGAGTCATCCCGGACATTTTCCCAGCAACTGGAACTACTCCTACGAGATGTCAGTCCCCTCGCCTCGCGGCGTGGCGGTACTGCTCCATGGGCTGACGGATTCGCCCTACTCGATGCTCGCGACAGCGCAGACGCTTGCCGGCGCCGGCTACAACGTCGTCGTGCCGCGTATGCCGGGCCACGGCTTCGCGGTTGGCGCACTCGTGCAGGCGCGCTGGGAAGACTGGACTGCCGCGGTACGCCTTGCCATCCGGCACGCGACGACGCTACCGGGTGGCGATATGTCATTGCTCCTGGGCGGATACTCGAATGGTGGCCTGCTCGCGATCGACTATGCGCTCGCTTGTGATGAGATGGAGGATATGCCCTGCCCGGACGGCATAATGCTCATGTCACCAGCAATCGCCGTATCCAAGGCCGCGATCGTCACAAACCTGCATCCGGCCATTTCGTGGCTGCCCTTCTTCGACCAGTTCGAATGGCTCTCGATACTGCCCGAGGTCGACCCGTTCAAGTTCACCTCGTTTCCGAAACGCGCAGCGTGGGAAGTCTTCCGTGTCACGAGCCACACGCACAAACAACTGGCGGTACCCGGCGAGGTCGCGAAGCTGCCGCCGATCCTGACATTTCAATCCGCTGTCGACAATACGGTCAGTGCGCCTGCCATCGTCCGACTGCTGTACGCCAACCTGCCGGCCAATGGCAGCAAGCTCGTCGCTTATGACGTCAATCGCAACAGCACTTTGCTGCACCTGATGAAGACACCGCCCGGGGACATCGTCGAGTTCTTCCGGTCCCACGCACCGCTAAATTTCGGCGTCACGGTCCTGCGCAACCGCAATGGCTCCGCGAATGACATCGATGCGTTAACGTTACCTGCCGGTGGCACTGAAATCCGCAAGGAAGAAACCGAACTCGCATGGCCTCGCGACATAATTTCGTTGTCGCATATCGCCTTGCCATTTCGTACCGACGATCTCGTCTACGGTGACGGCTCGGCGCAAATAGCCGGCCGACCAGGGCTGTCGCTCGGTGCCCTTGCACCGCGAGGCGAAGCCGGGGTTCTCTTGCTAACGCCGAACTACTTCCTGCGCGCACGGCACAACCCGTTTTTTGCCTACCAGGCGCGTGTCCTTACCGAGTGGCTTGACGAGCTCTGACTGATCGCACATTGGATAAATGGGGTCTGACCCCATTTATTTGCACATCGGGCGAATTCGATTTGATTCGATGACCGCGTCCATGTAGGTGTGTTCGCCACTGTCATTGAAACGGTAATAAGCCGTGTCGTTCGGCATCAGGATGATGTTGATACCGCCGAAACCGGAAAGATTGGTAATCCAGACGGGCTCGTCACAGCCGAGTTCCGCCGAAACGTCGCGGATACGGAAGCCATTGTTGTAGCGCATGGTTTCGTAATCGGCGACGAAACCCAGGTCGCTTGGGTTGCGGCCTTTGACTGTATCGAAGTAATCGCGGTTCAGTACATCCTTACCATCGATGCGACCATCATCGGGCCCCAGAAACTGCGCAATCTTTGCAACATCGTTGCGGTAGAAGGTCAGGCCGTAACCTGTAAACGGCTGTGCGACATCGTCGCGCGTACGACGCGTCTTGTGTATTGAAGGAGTTAGCGCCAATGGTTTCCAGAACGGATCGACGACGAGGTCCCGGTAAAGGTCGGCATCCGGACCGACACGCTGCTTTAGCCATTGGTTGAGCGCGACACCGGCCAGGTAGATGTCCGACGTGTGATACACCCAGCGTTGCCCGGGCGTTTCCTCCCGCCCGTACAGATTGCAAGCTTCCCTGACCTTGTCGGCATGCCCGAGGCCGAGAAAAAACGGGCTTCCCAGCGCAGCGTCCTCGTCGGCGATGACTTCGGGCGAATTGTAATGCCCTGTTGTCATGTCCATCGCCTGCTCGATCGTCACCTGGTCCCATTCCTCCCCGCACTCCGGCACGTAGTCGGCGATAATGGATTGCGACACGCCCGGATACAGGTGCTCTGCTCGCATCATCGCCAGGCCACCCACCAGTGATTTCGCCGTCGAATAGGATGGCAGAGCCAGATCATCGCAGTAAGGGTACGGGCCACGTACGGTCTCGCAGGCCCCCTGGTAGTGAATATCATCGATGATGAATCCGTAGACGGATACGTCCGCGATGATGGTTTCCGGTGTCGGGCCGAACTCGCCAGGATCAGCCTCCGGGAACTCGCTTGTCAATTCCTCGATCGACCTCGCTTCGAGCCGCGTCGCTTGCTCGCGTTCGAATTCGGTGATGACAGCATCCGCGCCAGGGACATCACCCGGTATGTACCTGCCGTCGAACTCACCCCACATTTCAAAGCGTAGATACGCACAAGTCTGTGCACTGATCTGAAATCGAATGGCGCTCATTTGTCCGGAGTCATTAAAGCGAAAACTCATGACGCCGTTATGAATACAATCCTCGTTCGTTTCCTTCAACGCAAACGGGATAGCCGCGACGGAGGAATCATCCGGGCCGGGTTGGTTCCAGACGATCCCTGGTGCAAACACCCACTCCCACCAGTTGTGATCATTCGCGATGGGACCGGCTTCCATCGGCAACAGGCGATTACCATGTTGCACAAATCCTGTATTGAAGGCCGGCAGGTCGCGAATGCCGGGCAATTCGTGGTTCATGAGATCGAGCGTGTCGGTCCAGATGTGAGTGTTCGCATCGTGCCAGCCGGCAGATACCAGGCGGCCTGAAAAGCGATGCGTGGGGGCACTTGCGTCATCCGGCGGTGCAAACTCCGTGTAAGGATCCGCCCTGTTCCCTGATCCGCAGGAATACAACGCCAGGCACAACCCCAGACAATACAGAATTCGCAGCATCGCCATCGTCACCTCACGGATTTCTTGTCCAGCGCCAAGGCCGGCGCGATGAAGATAAGCAAACAGAGGATCAGGGCAACGACGCCGACATTGATCACGAGACCGTAGTTGTCCTCGCCAACGATCAGCGCGGCAATGGCCGGGCCCGACGCAAGACCCATCTTGGATGCAAAACCACCCATCGCTGCCATCTGCCCTGTTGTGTCGAATTCCGAGCAAATGCCGAGCAGGTAGGAGATGACGAACGCCCAGGTAATCGCAACCAGCACGTTGGCCAGCCAGTAGACCGACGATACCCAACTATTCGGATTGACGTGACTGAAATGCAGCGCCCATACCCCGAACGCGGTGAACACGATGGCGATTGATACGGGAAATAACCGCCCGAAGCGGGTCGATAGCAGGATGACGAATACCGAGCCGGCAATGGCAATCCACGCGGCCGCACCGAGCGACCTGGTCACAAAGTCCGGATCAAGCATCGCGTTCTTGCCGATCCCGATGGCGTAAGCGTAGATCGCCATGTTCGCCGCCTGGAACAGGAACGTCGCAAACAGCGCTAAAGCCATAAAGCCCTTATGCTTCTGGCCGCCAGCAACGACAACGGACTCATCCTTGCGTGGGTACTCAGACAGGAACGGAATCATCAGCAAAGTTACGACACTGAAAGCAACCAGTGACAGAAACAACGCTTTGGTACCAAACTCGGGCACCAGGCCCGGCAAGTACATGATCCCGAGGCCACCGAGGCCGAACTGGATGGTCAACAGGTACCCGAAGCTCCGGTGCACTTCCGTAGTTCGGGACATCACGGCAAAACCGGTGCCGACGAGCACGCCGCCCACGAATCCATGCACGAATCGCGCAGCAATCATGATGCTTGGACTCACGATCAGCATCGATGCGAAATCCATCGCGATGAGCGTGATCAGCAGCGCATAGGCTGCTTTGCGCCAGGGTACGATTTTGACGACAAGCACTGCCGTGAACGCACCCAGTGCCGCGCCATAGAGGTTCGCCGAACCGACAAAGCCAGCCTGCCTGTTGGTGAAGTCGAGCCCCTCGATCAGTCCATCCACGATGGCTGGCATGATGTTGACGTAAAAGATACCGGCAGTCGCAAGAAACGCGAGCAAAATGCGGGCGATCTCGCTGTTGGGTTCAGTTCTCATCGATCATTCCGGCGTTTGAAAGTATTTTGTACACGGGCTGCAGTTGTTGCTCGAAGTTCTTCCAGTTGCCGACGGAGCGTGTATGCATTTCGCTGCGCACCTGCGACGCGCTGGCCGTCGTCGACGCCTCGCGGTTCTCGTAAAAACGCAGACATGTATCCTCGAAGGACAAACCACAGTAGCCGAGTAGATTTTCGACAACTGGTTGGGGATCGCTTACGAGTTCTTCATAACGAACAACATGAATCCGTTCTGGCAAACACTCGAGCCAGTGTTCGACGAGACGGTGATAGGCCACGAAGTAGTTCGCCAGTTCAACAAGGTCGTAGGAAAACGGATAGGCAGCCTCGAACAACGTCTTGTAGACCGCGTAGCAGGTGTCCATCGGGTCGCGTTGCAGCAGCACAATTCTCGCTTTCGGCAATGCGAGATGGATCAGCCCGGCGTACAGGAAATTGAATGGCAACTTGTCCACGAAGTGCGCGCCTTCGCCTGCGACGCCACGTGTCGCGCTGCTATACGCCTCGCCCAGGGCCTCGAAATCGATCCGGGCGCACATGCGAACGAGGTCAGATGGCGATCGCGGCGGAGTTTCGAACGTTTGCCGGCACTGCTTCTGCAGCTCGATCGAGAATGTCTGCAATTCTCCGGCCGACGTCACAACCGAGTGACTGCTCAGGATGCGATCGACTAGCGTCGTGCCCGTGCGTGGCATGCCAATAACGAAGATCGGTGCCGCATTGATATGACCGCCGCCTTGCGCCAGCCGGTCGGCATCAAATGTGTCACGAATACTCTGCATCGTTTCGAGTTCACGCTCCGGCAGGTACTGCATTCCGCTGCGACGCAAAGCGGTCGCTCGGGCCAGGGACGTGAACGACTTCTCGTATTCACCGATATCCTCGTATTCTTTCGCCAGCGCGAAGCCAAGTCGAACGCGGCCGCGATCGTCGCTTGCCCTCTCAATGGCGGCGCTCAGCTCGTCTACATGGTTATGTTCTGCCGACTGGGTCCTTAGTCCCGAGCGTAGGTAATGTGCCTCCGCATCATCCGGGTCCAACTCGATTGAGCGATCGAGCGACGTCGCGGCGGCGTCGAGCTCACCCAGGAAACGTAACGTCGTCGCCAGGTTGTAGTGGTGGCCGGCATTGCCTGGTTCGAGGTCGACGGCACGGGCGTACTGAGCTTTTGCCAATTTGTGCAAGCCAAGATGGGACATCGCCAGGCCACAGCCAGAGGCATGGTTCGGGCTGGCAAACTGATGCTCACCAAGTCGTTCCGCGAGCTCGCGAGCTTCGCCAACGGCGTCCGCCGCGCCAAGGCACGTGACCTTCTGCAGCAGTAATTCCGGCTGCCCTGGCGACAGGGCCAGCGCGCGGTCGATCGCACGCACCGCGATCTGCGGTTCATTGACCTGTAACGCGAGCTGGCTCGCCGTGAACCAGCCGGAGACGTAATCGGGAAACTGGTGGTTCAGACGATCACAAACCTCAGCTGCTTCCTGCAGCTTGCCGGATCGCATCAACGTCTGGACTTCCCTTTCCAGGTCGGTCGCCGAGGTGGCCACATTATCCTGCATGGATTGCATGATACGAGAAATAAAAAAAGACCGGGTCGTAACCCGGTCTTTCTTTGGTCCCGGACCTAGAACGTGTACCGCAATACGACGCCGATGGTCCTGGGCGTCGCCAGGTACTGACGCTGGTTATTACCGTAGTAGTACTCGAATACACCCGTATCGGTAGTCATGTAGGTGGATGGGTAGTTGCCGGTAACACCCTGCTCGTTGCCAATGTTCTTGGCGTAGAGCGTGGCCGCCCAGTTCTGGTTACCAAGTGTCGCCGACAGGTTCCAGATCGAGAACGAGTCGAACGAGTCCTGCAACACGCCATCGGACACCGCGTTGATCGAGTCGGACTGGTAATAGCCACTCAGGCGGCTGGTCAGCTCCCAACCGTTGTCGAACAACGCATTGTGCGTCAGTGCACCCGAGGCCGTGTGCTCGCTCGTGCCCGGCAGACGATGTCCGTCGAATGCGATCAGCGAGCCATATTGGGGCTGAATCAGGTCTGCCGTGAGCTCGGCCTTCGCGTAACCGTAGCCAAGTTGCAGGTCCAGGTTATCCGTCAGCAGGAATTGTGCCTCGAGTTCGACTCCTGACGTCGCGGCCGACTCGCCATTTTGCGCCATAAAGAACGACCAGTCTGCGGTTGCCGTGTTGAGTTGCGGATCCTGCCAGTCGACGTAGTAGATATCCGCCGAATAACGCATGGTTTCAGTCGCACCCTTGATGCCAATTTCATAGTTGGTCACGGTATCGGCCTTGTAGAAGCGCACCGAATCGGGATTCGTTTCGGCAAAGAAACCGGAATCCGGGATCGCATTCGAACCACCGCGTCGGAAGCCTTCCGAGATCGTGCCATAGGCCATCGTGTTGTCGTTGATATCCCAGGCCACATTCAACTTGAACAGCACGTCGTCTTCTTCTTGCGACGGATAATCGACGAACGGCACGGTCGTGCCGTCAATGAGCGGGAAGTCAATCGCGGTACTGTTCGTCAATTCGGTGTCGAACCAGCGTGCGCCAGCTGTAATGTGCCAGGTGTCTGACGCATGCCAGGTAACTTCACCGTAGACAGCGAGGTCGGTGAATGTCTCACGGCGTATGTACCAGAAGTCAGTTTCCTGCAGCGGCAAACCGACCCACCACTGTCCATCAGCGAGACAGGCCGCACCGATTGCGTCGCAGGCTTGCCCGTACTCGTGGAGACCCAGCAGGAAGCTGAAGTTGTCGACCTCCCGGTCCTGGTCCATGTAATAGGCGCCGACCGTCCAGTCGAACGCACTTCCGTCACCCGGATTGGATACGAGACGGAATTCCTGAACGACCGCGCTTTCGTCGAACCCAGCTTCAACGAAAGCGACAGGACGCGGATTGCCCGTGTAGAGGATATCGAACCAGTTCGCGAAACCACCGCGGTCCGTGACCCACAGGCTCGTATTGTCACGCCAACCGCTAGCTACGTGCTCGTAGGATGAAGTATTCGACGTCAGCGTTGCGAAACCGAGGTCCCATTCGATATCGAGACTCGCGAGAGTCGCCTCACGCTCGGACGGTTCCCGCATGGTCGAACCGTTTTGGTCTTCGCCATTATAGGGATTGCCATTAAAGTCGGTACCCATCGTGATCGTGCGGCGACCGCCGATCTCGTCGTCCTGCCATTGATAGTTAAGCTGGATGTCGAGCGTGTCGCTCGGTATGAAGCGCAAGGATGCGCGGCCGTGCGTGATGTCGACGTCGTCGACGTCATTAGCTGACTCGTAGCATGACCCATTGAACGCTATTTCCGTGTCCGTGAGCCCGGCGTCATTGACGCTGACGCACTGGCCTGCATCGTTCAGCACAACGGGTCTGCCATCCTGCATCTGGTAGAGATTGACGTAGTCGATTACTCCGTCGTTTTGCACCGTGCCGGCCGAGAGCCGAAATGCAACTGTATCGCCGAGAGGCGCGTTGAACATGAAATCGCCATTGACATTGTTGCCGTCGGAGCCATCGGTCTGGCTGTAGCCAAGGCTGACGTTTCCGTCAAAGCCGCTGGGATCGGGCTTATGCATGATGAATCGTAGCGCGCCGCCCAGTGCACCCGAACCGTACAACGTACCTTGTGGCCCGCGAAGCACCTCGACGCGCTGTACGTCCTTGAGGATAAAATTCGCGAACAACGGTGTGTTATCGATATACGTGGCCACCGGCGCCACGGCAGACAGGCCATAGTCGCCGTTGGCGCCGTTGTCGACATTAACGCCGCGAATGATCAGGCTGTTGACGTGACCGCCGTTCCTGAACCCGCGATCGATGACCGAGACACCCGACACGGTGCGCATCAGTTCAGCCGTGTCGATGATATTGCGCGAGACAATCTCGTCGCCCTGCACGGCCGAGATGTTGTAAGGAATGTCCAGGATGCTGGCTTCGCGGCGTGTCGATGTGACGATGATCTCCTCGAGGAGTCCCTCCGCCGACGCGTCAGTTTGGGCAACGACAACCGGCGACGAACTCGCCAGGGCCGTGCCGATAGCCGCGACCAGCGGCTTCTTGGTGAAAATGCTCGTGTGGTTCATTGTCTACCCCCGCAGTGGATTCCTGCTTCAAAATTACTCAATGTTGCTGGACTGTCGTAGGTCCAGTTTCTACTTTCAATTCGGTCCAGATAGGCTTACTTGCTTTGCCCTCCCGCCGGCATGTCGAGTTCTCCCAACGCCTTGAGCGGTTCCGAGGCGCGTCCATCCCGGTATGGCGGAAACGCCAGGGTGCTGTCGCGAAAGCTCTTCAGGGGCTGGCCGAGGTTCTGCCAGCCATTCGCCCGCGTTTCGCGCAGATAGTCCATATCAAGCTTCAACGGTATGATTTCCCTATCTTTTCCGGCCTCGTAGATGACCTCACCGCCAGGCCCGGCGATGCAGGACTGGCCCATGCCCAGAGGGCCAGCCAGGTTGCAATCAACGAAATAAACCTGGTTCTGGGCCGCATGCGCACGGATCATGGCCTTCTCGACATCGCGGTCGATCGTGCTCGTCAGGCTTGGATGCAGGACCACCTCGGCCCCCATCCAGGCCAGCGTGCGCACGGTCTCGGGAAACCACATGTCGTAACAATTCGAAACCCCGAATCTCCCGATATCCGGGATATCGAAGACGCAATACTCGTCGCCGGGCGTAATATCACGCTCGTAGGGCAGCCACGGGAATTGCTTGCGATAGCGGGCAATGACTTCGCCGTCGGGAGCGATTACGGGGGCGGTATTATAGACCTCAGCCCCTGCTGATTCGAGAAATGATCCTGGAATCAACCACTTGCCATGATGCGTGGCGAGTTCACGAAACGTGTCCTCCACCGGCCCCGGCATCGGTGCAGCCGACTGCTTGTTGCCCCCGAAAGCGTTGAGTTCGCCGAGCAGGAACATGTCGAGCCACGGGAATTTCTTCGCGGCCGCGTCGACTTCCGCGATCATCGAGTCGACGTTGCTGCCGCTCTCGGCACCGAGCTGCAGTACGCAAATGCCAAATGTGGTCATGGAGCCCCCTCCTTCCTGACAGGCAGGGTATAGGCGGCTGCAGGGCCTGAATAGGTCCAGATTTCAGAAAATTATGGGGCCAGATTGGTCCAGATTAAGGGGCCAGCAAGCCCTCGACGCCCTCGCCGAGGCGAATGAACCCGGAATCCACGATCTGCTTTTCGGCATTGAAGTACTTCAGCTTGTCGCCCTCGATCACGAGGTAATAGCCCTTCTCTTCCCCGTAGTTCCAGCGTGTCCACTTGCGGAAGAAGCGGTCACCTTCCGCGCGCCAGCGCCCGACGTCCCGATCCTCGCTCGCGAACCCGATGACACCGGTCATCGTGCCATCCGGGTGATGCTCGATCGTGCACGGCGAACCGTAAACCTCCGGGACCAGTACCGTGGCGCCTGCCATCGCATTGCGCAGGTCTTCGCCGCGGAGCCATGTGCCGGCCGATGTCTCGAGATGCTCGACCTGCCCTTTCACGAGGTTGCGAATGAGGTCGGTCAGGCGCTCTACGCCGGATCGAATCTTGTCCTGGGTAAGACTCGTCACACCCATGCGAAAACAGTTTTCGGCCCTGGCCGGATCGGAGTAGTAGTGTTCAACGGGTTCGATGAGAATGCCGTGGCGCTGTGCTTCGATCGCGAGGTCGCCCACGTCGAAGTCATCCGGCGTGCGCACCCAGTAGGTCGTGCCACCGACCTCGGGCGATATTTCCATCGGGATTCCGCGCATAAAATTGAGCGCATCGCGCAATGCAATGCGTCGTTCGCGAAGAATTCGCCCGAGTCGCAGCATCAAAGCGTCGTAATGGCCGAGCGACAGGAAAAACGCCGCGGCCCGCTGGTTGTAGAGCGGCGGATGATTCAGCACCTTGCGCCTGAGCTCCCTTGCACGCTTGATGAACTCGGCGCTCGCAACGACGAAGCCGAGCCGCAAACCCGGGGCCAATACGCTCGAAAATGAAGCGACGTAAACTACCCTGCCCTCCACGTCCATCGAACGCAGGGCGGGTAGCGGGTGGTTCATGTAATTGGTTTCGCACTCGTAGTCGTCTTCGATGATCAGGAAGTCGTAACGCGCTGCGGCACTCATCAATGCCTGTCGTCGCTCGAGCGGCATGGCGACGGCCGTCGGAATCTGGTGACTCGGCGTGACGTACACCACGTCGGCGGATTCAAGTTTGTCATTCACGACGAAGCCACTTTCGTCCACGCGTTGCGCCAGACACTTGGCACCGCGTTGTGCAAAGAGCTCTCGCATCGTCGAATTGCCCGGATCCTCCATCGCCACAGTTGTGGATTTATTGGCCAGCAACTGGCTGATCAGGTACAGGCTGTTCTGCGTGCCCATCGTGATCAGGATCTCGTCGGGACGCGCCTGGATGCCACGCCGCGTAAGGATCTTGGTACGAATCTCTTCGATCAGCACCGGGTCGTCGGCGTCGCCCGAACCCGTCGACCAGTCGTTGACATCGGCGACGCTCATCGCGAGACGGCTGGCCTCGCGCCACTCGTTCAGCGGGAACAGGGTCGGGTCGAATTTGCCGTCAATGAATGGGTACGTGTACTGCCGCCAGTTTGGCAACTCCTTCAGATCGAATCGCGATTTGCCGGCTGGCGACGGTGCGATGGAGCGTGCGGCGGACGCAGCCTTGCCGGCCGGTGAACTCGGACCTGAATAGCCAACTCGCGTCTCGAGCATCTCCTCGTTCACGAAGATACCGCTGCGCTGGCGGCTAACGAGATAGCCATCGGCAATGAGTTGCTGATAGGCCGCCACCACGGTATTGCGCGCCACCTCGAGCTGTGCGGCCAGGCTCCGGCTGGACGGCAGCTTCATGCCGGGCGCAAATGCGCCGTTTAGAATCCCGTCCACAAGCTTCTGACGAATCTGGTTTTGCAGATTCATCGGACTATCGGGGTCGAGATAAATGAGCGCGTTCTGCATGGTGGGCTCGACGAGTCGTCAAGGCCGATAGTACATGACGACGGTCGATCTCAATGCGGCAGCTTGTAGCTGACGTTGCCCTGATTCACGACAATCAGTTTTCGCTTCTGCAGTTCCTTGATAAGCGAGCCCAGCTCGCTCTTGTCGAGCTTTCTCGTGAACAGGTTATTGATCGTGTTCTCCAGGGTCCGGACCTTTCTCGGCCTGGACTGACCGCGTCCGCCGAGATTCTTGACGATGGCGGCAATCTTCTCGTCATTACTCGTTGAAACCGGCACACGAAGCAAGGGAATTTCAGCAAGGTCCGTTTCTCTCATGACCTTTATTTTTCTTCCCTTGAGATGCTTGATCAGCGGATCGAAACCCTTGTCCTTGCTGATGATATGAAAGTGCGCATCCGGGTCCTTCCCCGCCAACTCACCGATGTAGTAGGCGATATGAAAGTCCAGGGCGTTCTGTCCGTTGCCCGCAATTTTTATGTATTTGGCGCTGTTGCCGAGCAGCTGCATGGAATCCGCGAGATCGAATGGCACTTTCGTCTGGCTCGCGCCGACAAAAACGAATACCTTGAATGGATGCTTCGTAACGAGCTCCAGGTTTTTGGGATGGACGTTCTCGAAGTCGATCAAAATGTAATTCGTGACCAAGGCGGGCTCCCGTTACACATTCGGCAACACCGATTCTACCCCATCCCGAATCGCGTTAAACCGCCGTAACTCGGCACACACGTTGTGGTCGGATAATTCAGGGGCTCGATGCGAAAAACCGCACGATCTCCACCATCGCTTCCGTATCGAACTTGCAGTAACGCCGCAGTTGCTCGTCGAGTTCTGCTTTGCGCCCCGGCGTCGTGTCCGGATTGATCGCTTCGATAAAACCCTCGGAGGCACCGGTACCTTCCTTGATTCCTGCCAGCGTGGCGTAGTCCATCTCCGGGTTAATCGCCGGCATCACGGCCTTGATTGACCACGATCCCATCATCCGCGGGTGGTAATAGTTCTGCTTGACCACCGGGTGCAGATCGAAGAGCCGGTCGATGATGACTTGCAGCGGCTCGGCCAGATCCGGGAACATGTCGATCAGCTTCTTGATCACGCCTTCTTCGTAGTTGGTCCACATGAGCACGGGACCAGAGTCACCCAGGCACTCGATCAACGCCTCCGCCAGGTCGCGCATAGGCGGTTCGCCCGAGAGATCGAGGAACTCCTCGTGACGGAACTGCCCCTTCGATTCCTCAATGTGACACGACCACTGCACAGCGACTGCCGCATAGGGTCGCGTGCCTTTCCAAAATGGCACGGCTGGACCAATCGTCTCGAAGTCGAGGTAGTAACGCGGAAACGCCAGTGCCTCGAACGCCTGCCGGGCACCATCGAGAATCTCGGGCTCTCCCGTGCAGGTCACGCGGTGAATTCGTCGCTGAGTCTCCGCCGAGATGCTATCGGCCGGCACGTCACAGATATCGCGGTAACCGAGCGCCACGTACTCGCCGAGTCTGGCCTTGCCGCCGCCCAGTCCTGCAATCGGGTACTCGGTGTCGTTCGGCCAGCAATGGTCGATGAACTGGCACGCGTACGGACTGGTGCATCGGCTGCCGACGTCGATGGCCGGCAACGGACCCGAAACCGCGTGGCGCGCTTCCATGATGAGATCGAGAACCGTGTACTCGAGAAGTCGCACCTCATCGGTGAGATCGTGCTCTGCCAGCAGGCCGTCATATTTACTATCGCCCGCGTACACGAACTGGTTGTTGATGTGTGCAAGCGAGATTGAAGTGACGTCAATACCGGAATTGCGCAACACCCAGTCCTGGATTGCGCAGTCGAGCACGTGATAGTCCTTCACCGACGTCGATGCCTTGACTTCGATGACACGCCAGCCCGCACCGTCCGGAATCATCACGTCCGCCCGCACCAGCACGTTTTCGAACTGAAACGTTGCTTCAAAGATCGGGAAGTCAGCACCCCCATCAATCAGCTCACGCGTTTTCGTCACCATGAGCCCCATGCGCTTGTCGAATTCGATCTCGACAGAGTCCGGTGTGCCGTAGAGCTGCTGCGAGATATTGCCGACGAGATGGCCGGTCGCCCAGTTGGATTCGGTTTGCGCGGACACTTCGGCCAACTCCGGGTGGTGCTTTTCGAGGTGCAGGCGTTTGGGGCATTGCCACGCCGAGATCAGGCGGGATTTGGAGAGGTAAGGTCGTCGCGAGGCCATGACGGTCATAATACATGAGGCAGTTATGTTGTTACTGCGCAACATTTCACCGGACAACGAGGCCATACGGTAGCCGGGCGAGGTCCCTTTTTTGACCGTATCTACTAATAATCCGATTCTGAGACCCGCATCACAATGCGGTTTTTCGAGAGCGCTAGCATGCGCAGTACTTGGGCAGGAAACAGGAGAACGTCATGTTGCGTTCAACACTACTTATTGGGCTCCTCGCGTTCTCGGCTGCGGCCGGCGCGCAGGGTTTTGATTACAACTGGCTGTCAGTTGGCTACGGCATGGTCGACTTCGACGATGTCAATCTCGATGGCGACGGTTTCGGTATTGACGGTTCTTACGCAATCAACGATGACTTCCATGTCTTCGCTGATTACGAGATGGTAGACCTCGACTTCGGCGTCGATGCGACGACGTTTTCAGCCGGTATCGGCTACAACACGGAAATGTCACCCACTGTTGACGCTTTCGCACGTTTGTCGTACGAATATGTCGAAGTCGACATGCCGATCTTCGGCAGCGACGACGACACCGGCTTCGGTTTCGGTGTCGGTCTGCGTTTTGCCGCAAGCCCTGACGTCGAGCTGAATGCCGGCATTGACTACGTCGATTACGGCAGTGGCGGCGATGACACCGCGCTCACGTTGGGTGGACTTTACAGCTTCACGCCGTCCTTCGCGCTCGGTCTTGCTGGCAGCTGGGGTAGCGATGTCTCGTCATACTCGCTCAGCGGCCGGTTCTACTTCGGCCAGTAAGAGCGAAAGCACCACGATTGAAGAGCCCCGCCACGTGCGGGGCTTTTTTTTCGCTAGTCGAATTCAATCCAGGTGGTTTTCAGTTCAGTGTAGTCGTCGAATGCGTGTATCGATTTATCTCGACCGTTGCCGCTTTGCTTGAATCCCCCGAACGGCACCGTGATGTCACCACCGAAGTAGTTATTGATTCCCATCGTGCCAACGCGCACTGCGGCGGCAACCTTGTGCGCCGTATTGATATTGTTGCTCCACACGGCGCCGGCGAGGCCATAAATCGAGTCATTCGCGATTGCTACCGCCTCTTCTGCATCCTTGAAGCTAATCACTGACATGACCGGCCCGAAAATTTCTTCCTGGGCAATGCGCATGCTGTTACTCACGCCGTCGAAAATCGTCGGTTCGTAATAGCAGCCACCGGAATCCGACATGGTCTGGCTGCCACCAGCCATCAAGGAGGCGCCTTCCTGCCGGCCTATTTCGACATAGTCGGCGACGGTCTTCAGCTGCCCTGCGTCAATCATCGGGCCCATTGACGTCGCTGGATCGAGCGGATCACCGGGCATCCAATTGCGGCTCTTCGCGACGACCATCTCGACGAATTCTTCCCGAATGCTCTCCTCTACAATCAGGCGCGTACCAGCAGTACAGGTCTGACCGCAGTTGTAGAACACCGCAATCGCGGCAAACGTCGCCGCCTTTTCCATGTTGCAATCAGCGAACACGATGTTGGGGCTCTTGCCGCCGAGTTCCAGGAACGTGCGTTTCAGATTGGACTCGCCCGAATACTGCATGAGCTGCTTACCGACCTCTGTCGAGCCGGTAAACGTCAAGCCATCTATGTCGTTGTGCAAGGCAAGGTGGCGGCCGAGACTGCCGCCAGGGCCCGGCAACACCTGCAGCACGCCATCGGGCAAGCCCGCTTCGCTGGCCAGGCCCGCGACGCGAAGGGCCGACAGCGGCGTGTTGGAGGCCGGCTTCAGGATGACCGAGTTACCGGTCGCCAAAGATGGTGCAAGTTTCCAGGCTGTTGTTGTGAGCGGAAAATTCCAGGGCACGATGGCCGCGACTACACCGAGCGGCAAACGCTGAATCAGCGCCAGGCAGTTGCTGGGAGCCGGCGAGATCTCATCGTACACCTTGTCGATGGCCTCCCCGCTCCAGCGGATCGTGCGGGCCGTGGAAGGCACATCGCCGCCCGTCGTGTCGGCAATCGGTTTGCCCACATCAAGACTCTCGAGCAAAGCGAGTTCTTCGACGTGATCCTCAATCAAGTCCGCCCAGCGCACCAGAATACTTTTGCGATCGGCGGGCGCCATTGCCGCCCATACGCCACGTTCGAACGCTGCACGTGCAATACCGACCGCATGATCAGCATCTTCGATGCCACAATTCGCTACATCCGCGAGCTTGCTCCCGTCTGCCGGACTTGTGGTTACACGTGTTTCACCGGCAAGGGCGTCCTGGTACTGGCCATTGATAAACGCACGGCCCTCGATCTCCATATCTGCGGCGAGAGATCTCCAGTCCTGTGATGTCTTGTCCAACATGAGCTAACGCCTCCAATGCGTCTTTAATCAGCTTAAATCAGCAACCGCTCGATGGACCTGTTCGACGGCTTAAGGCCTGCTGGTTTGCCTCGGCAAATTATCCTCTATATCGTGCTGACCCTTCTTGGGAGTTTCGAAATTTTGCCTGTATGAGCCAAGACGGTAGCACCCTGCTGCACCACCGTACCGTATTCGACGGTTGGCGATCTATCTCTCTGGCTATCTACATGGCGCTCGTCGGCTACGGTGTCATGGTTGGCATCCCGGTTATCAGTTCTGCCTGGGTCAATCTCCTCGGTTTTACCGAAGTTGAAGTCGGTCGCGTCGCCGGCGCGGATCTTGGCGGCTTGTCGCTCGGCTCCATACTGACGGCGTTGGTGGTTGCGAGAGTTAATCGACGCTACCTCGTGCTCGTGGCTGCTGCGATCGCTATCGCGGCGAACGCTCTGTGCATGGTCATGGTCAGCTACGAGCAGGTTCTGTGGCTGCGGTTTATCGCCGGATTCGGCAGCGGCATTTACACGGCGGTCGCCGTTGCAACAATTGCTGCAACGTCCAAGCCTGCCCGAACATTCAACCTGTTGTTGTTCGCGTTCGCATTCTCGCAAGCGCTGGAATTGCATGTCTTACCCCAGCTCTCGATGAACGGCATCTACCTCGCGTTCATTGGTAGCATCGTCGTCGGCCTTCTTTTCTTACAGTGGTTACCTCCAAGGCCCATCGACAGAAGTCTCGATGTCGAAATCGATGTCGCCGAGGACGGTAGCGGCCATCACGTTGAGCACCGTCACGTTCCGGCGTATGTTCCGTGGCTCGTTCTTGCCGCTGTATTTGCGACCTATGTCAATATCGGCGCGTACTGGACGTATATCGAACTTGCCAGTAATCCCCCGGCCGAAATGGCTGAATGGGCTGCCAGGGTAAGCGCAACGCCCGAATGGGTCGCCAGGGTACTCGTCTGGGCGTCTTTCCTGTCAATCGTTGGCTGCCTGTTTGCAACCGTGCTCAGCAATCGTTTCGGACTCGCTCGGCCGTTGCTCGTGACACTCGTCTGCCAGGCGATCATCGTCGCCATGCTGGCTAACGGCATAAACAACATCAATATCGTTATCAGCATGTTCAGCTTCAACTTCCTGTGGATTTTTGCTGACGTCTACCAGTCCGCGACGATTGCAAACGTGGACCACTCGGGCCGCTTTGCGTCGTTGTTGCCCGGCGCGCAGGGACTGGGCCAGATCGTCGGACCCAACATCGCCGCTTCAATTCTTGCCGCGGGGCTTGGCTATGGCGCAATTTTCATCATGTGCGCAGGTGCATCGCTGGTCGGGATGCTCATCTACCTGTTCATGTATTTGCGTCTGAAGAAGACTATTCCGGCACTCGCCGACGCGTCCTGATCAGCTCAATCTCCACGTAGCTTCTCGAGATAGGCAGTAATCAACTGCTTCTGCACGTCGACCGGCAATAACTCGGCATGCAGCAGGCTCAGTTGACCAATCCCGGCCGAATACGCCCATATGGCCTTTGCTTCGAAGTCTACGTCCAGCGACCGGCGGATCTCACCCGCTTCCTGGGCATCCTCCAGTAGTCTCCTGATTCTCGCCAGCCAGCCTTCGATCAGTTCGGCATGCATTTCGGCGAAAGATGCCTGCAACGCGGCCTTGTACAGGAACGTCACCCATACCATCCAGTCATCCCTGGACGATTCGGTGATGATTGCGTCATCGCACAACAGGTGCTCCAGGGCTTTCAGGCCAGAATACTGGCTCGTGAACTCGTTGACCCGCCTGGTTTGCAGCAAAGCGGTGTGCTGCACGACGTGCATCAGCAATTCGTCCTTGGAGCTGAAATAGTGGAACAGCGAGCCGTACGACAGCCCGGCCTCTGTGGCCACAGCCCGCATGGTCACGCCTTCCAGACCGTGCCGCGCGATCAGGCTCATGGCCGCTTCGGCAAATTTCACCCGCTGGGCATCGTGATCTACGACTTTCGGCATTTCTGTATTCCCCGCCTGCAGGCCTTTACCCGTATTGACTCCGGTGATTATACCTGTATTATATCGATCAGTCGATTTAAATAAAGCAATTAATGCTGAATTCAGAGGCTTTGATGAAGGCAATCAATCAAAAACAGGAACACACCGGCTCTTACTACGCCGCTACGGTCAACGAGGTCACCGACTACCCGGTGCTTGAAGGCAGTACGTCGGCGGATGTCTGCGTGGTTGGCGGCGGGTTTACTGGTGTATCGACTGCCCTCGACCTGGCCGAACGCGGCTACTCCGTGGCACTCGTTGAAGCCAACCGGGTCGGCTGGGGGGCATCCGGCAGGAACGGCGGGCACCTGATCAACGGTATCAGCGGACTTGAGAAGATCCGCAAAAGACACGGCAACGGCATCGCCAACATGTGCTGGGACCTCCGCTGGCGCGGCAACGACATCATCTATGACCGGGTCGAGAAGTACGGGATCGACTGCGACCTGAAAAGCGGCTTCGTGGAAACTGCATTGAAACCACGGCAGATGGCCGACCTGGAGAGTTACGCGGCCCTGCGCGAGCAACACAACTTCCCCTACAAGTATGAACTCTGGGACAGGGACAAAACCCGCGCGATGCTCGGAACAGACGCCTATGTCGGCGGCTTCGCCTGTTACCGTGATGGCCACCTGCACCCGTTAAATCTGTGTATTGGCGAAGCACGGGCAGCGCACGACCAGGGTGTGCAGATATTCGAGCAATCACCTGTCACCGGCATTGAACACGGCAATCGTCCGAAAGTGACAACGGCGACTGGTGCGATAGAGGCAGATTCCGTGGTCATCGCCGGCAATGCCTATAGCTTGATGGAACCGAAGCACTTGTCCAACCTGGTATTTCCAGCCGGCAGCTACGTCATCGCCACGGAACCCCTGTCCGACGAAGTGGCCAATGAGATTAATCCGCAGGATCTATCCGCCTGCGACGCGAACGAGATCGTGGACTACTTCCGCCTGTCAGCCGACAAGCGCTTGCTGTTTGGCGGCGCCTGCAATTACTCGGGTCGCGAACCGGCCAGTATCAAGTCGTACATCCTTCCTCGCATGCTCAATGTCTATCCACAGCTTAACGGTGTGCAGATCGACTACGAATGGGGCGGCAAGATCGGAATCGTGCTTAACCGGGTCCCGGCGGTTGGTCGTATCAACAACAACGTATACTTCTGCCAGGGCTATTCCGGTCATGGTGTGAACGCGACACACATCATGAGTGAAATCGTCGCCGACGCCGTTACCGGCACCATGGAGAAATTCGACCTGTTTGCTGACGTTAAGCATTTCAGGCTTCCGGGATCACAATGGATGGGCAACCAGATAATTGCTCTCGGCATGCTGTACTACAAAATGAAGGATCAGCTGTAAGCGAACAACGCAGCGAGTGAGCGACAGAATGACTCGATACGACACGATCATTATTGGCGCCGGGCACAACGGCCTGGTCTGCGCTGCGTACCTGGCAAAGAGCGGCCAGCGCGTTCTGGTACTCGAAGCCTCTGATGGGCCAGGCGGGCTTGCCGCGAGCCGCGAGTTCCATCCTGGCTTTCATACTTCAGTCGCACAATCGGTCAGCCACTTCTCGCAAAAAGTCTCCGACGATCTGAATCTCACATCGTACGGATTTGCGGCCGCCAACGACCCGATGCCAACGATCGGCTTGAGTGCCGACAAAGAACACGTTGTCGTGCACAAGGGCTCACTGAGCGGCACCAGCAGCGACGACACTGCTGCCTACAAGGACTACACGCGACTCATGCACCGTTTTGCGGATGTCCTGAAGCCCTTCTGGCTCAAAACGATGCCGCGCATCGGCGACGCTGGCACGTCCGCTTTGCTGACGATGGGTCATGTGGGACTACGCATTCGGACGCTAGGCAAGGACGATATGCGTGAATTCATGCGCATCGCCACCCTTCCCGCCCGCGACCTGATGGATGAGTATTTTGAAAATGAGCTTCTCAAATCGACATTGAGCTGGGACGGACTCATTGGTTCGAAACTGGCGCCGCGATCGCCCAATAGCGCGGTTCTTCTGCTGCTGTATCGCATGGCTGCGGAATCCAGGGGCGCTCATAGCGTACCGTCCGGCGGAGTCAGCGGACTGGTTGCGGCTTTGTCTGCATCAGCCACGGCAGCGGGTGCCGAGATCCGATGCAACACCGCCGTCAGCCGCGTATTGATCGATGGCAGCGCCGACGGCCTGCTCGCGAAAGGGGTGCAACTGGCTGACGGTGAGAAGATCGAGGCGGAACACGTTGTCTCGGGGACAGATCCACAACGGACTTTCATGAACCTCGTAGGTGTTGAACACCTCGATATCGGCTTCACGAACCGAATCAGGCGCTTACGTTGCGACGGCTACGTTGCGAAATTGCACCTCGCACTAAGTGGGTTGCCGGAGTTTGAGGGACTCGATAGTGCCGACGGTCGTATGATCATCGCACCGGATATGGACACCATCGAATTTGCTTTCGACAATGCCAAGTACCGCGAGCTCCCCGAAAAACCGGTCATGGAAATCGTCATTCCAAGTGCGCACGACGCATCGCTGGCGCCTGGTGGCCAGCACGTGTTGTCGGCGAATGTCATGTACGTTCCGTACAACCTGAAGGGAGGCTGGACCGACGCCGCCCGGGATCAAATCTGTGAGCGAGCCATCGACACGCTCTCTCGCTATGCGCCAGGAATTCGTGAGCAGATCCTGCACAAGGAGTTGCTGACACCAGCGGATCTCGAGCAATCCTGCCACGTGACGGGCGGCCACTGGCATCACACGGAGTTTGCGGTCGATCAGCTCCTCATGATGCGACCGACCTACGAGGCCGCCCAGTACGGCACGCCAATTCCCGGACTGTTCCTTTGCGGTGCAGGTTGTCATCCGGGCGGCGACATTACTGGCGCTGCCGGGCACAACGCTGCACGTGAGGTGTTGCGATGAGCAACTACGACGCGATTATCATGGGCGCAGGCCACAACGGCCTGACGAACGCCGCCTACCTCGCGAAAGCCGGGCTCAAAGTCCTTGTGCTCGAGAGAAACGACTACATCGGCGGCGCGGCCGCTTCTCGCGAGTTGCACAAAGGCTGGGTCTACTCCCAGTGCTCGTATGTTTGCAGCATGATGCGACAGGCGATACACCGTGACCTGGACCTTGGCCGGCATGGCCTGATTCTTGTGCCCTACCTCGGCACCGTCAATTTCGGTGATGGCGATGAGCGGCTGTTCTCGTATCACGATGAAGAAGCAGCAAACCTGGAGTTGAAACGCCATTCGCCGCACGATGCGGATGCGATGCATCGCTTCCAGACGGACCTGACTCGTTATTCGCAACTCATCCGTAAGACCCTGATGCGTACTCCACCGGATCCGACGTCGTTTCGCCCGCGAGACATCATGGAACTCCTGTGGCTGGCCAAGAAATTCTGGGCACTGGGCGAAAAGGAAATCTACGAGTACGTCCGCTTCTTCACGATGAGCGCGGCCGAATATCTCGACGACTATTTTGAAAACGACCTGATCAAGGCCGCGATGGCCAGCCCGGGCATCATCGGTACCGCGCTCGGTGTTTACTCGCCTGGCTCGTCATACATCCTGCTGCATCACGTTATGGGTGATGTCGATGGCAGCATTGGTGCCTGGGGCCTCGCACGGGGTGGTATGGGCGCCATTTCAGCGTCTATTGCCGGCGCTGTGGCCGAACATGGCGGGGAAATTCGAACCAACACCGCTGTGCAGCGGGTACTTGTAAAGAACCGCAAGGCTGTCGGCGTCGTGCTCGACAACGGCGACGAGATCACGGCAAACATTGTCGTATCGAATCTCGATGCCAAACGCACGTTCACGCGCATCATCGACAAGAACGACTTACCCGAAGGCATCTACGAGAAAGCGAAGAACTACAAGATCCGTGGCTCGTCGGGCAAGGTCAATATCGCGTTGTCGGGGATGCCGAAATTCACGGGCGTTCCCGAGAATCGTTACCTCTGTCGTGGCGGTCAGGGATTCACCGGGTCTCTCGAGACCATGGAGCGGGCCTACGATTGCTGGAAGCACGGCCGCTGGTCCGATGATCCGTTTGTCGAGTCGGTCATACCCTCGGCCTGGGATCCAACCGTTGCACCGGTCGGACAACACTGGATGTCGAACTTCATCCAGTACTGCCCACCTGAGCTTGCCGACGGCCCGTGGACAGATGAAAAACGTGATGCGTTCGGCAAGGCCGTTGTCGACAAGATCGAGCGCTACAGCCCGGGCTTCAGGGACCTGATCGTACATATGCAAGTTCGGACACCGCACGACATCGAAGAACAGATCGGCTTGACGGAGGGCAATATCTTCCAGGGCGAACTGACGATCGATCAATTGTTCTTCAACCGGCCGTTCCCGGGATACGGGCAGTACCGCATGCCGCTCCGGAATCTCTACATGTGCGGGTCATCGACGCATCCGGGCGGCGGCGTGTCCGCGGTCTGTGGAGCCAACGCGGCGCGCGAGATACTCATGGACCTACGTCGACCGAACACTGTACCGGAAGACGATTTCTACGATGAATAACCTATGACTAAGACCGATCCGTACGCCGGCGAACGCCTCAAATTGTCACCCTTCTATCCCAGGGCGGAGGTTCTCAATATCCGTAACGCGTGGTCGGCGTGGAATGGCTACAAATTTGCAGAGTATTACTACGACGCAGAGTACGAGTATTTTTGCGTTCGCAATAGCTGCGCCACTTACGACATCTGCCCGATGCAAAAATACGAAATCAAGGGTCGTGATGCCGAAGCCATGTTGAACCGGATGGTTACGAGGGATGTCAAGAAGATCGGCCTCAATCGCGTCGCCTATTGCGTCTGGTGCACGGACGAAGGACGCATGATCGACGACGGCACGATATTCAGGCTGGCCAGCGACAAGTTCATGCTGACTTGTGGAAGCCCTTGTACGGCATGGCTGGCAAAAAGCGCGTTCGGCTTCGATGATGTCACGGTCACCGACGTTACCGACGAACTCGCCGCACTCTCGTTGCAGGGACCCACGTCGTGCGCTGTACTCAAGAAGATGGACCTTGACGGCATCGATACCGCCAAACCGTTCGACATCATGCACTTTCCTTTCCATGGCGACACACTCATGGTGTCACGCACGGGCTTTACCGGTGATCTCGGTTACGAGCTCTGGATTCAACCCGAACTCGGGCTGCAGCTATGGGACGATCTTTATGCGGCGGGTGAGGATTATGGGATTCAGCCATTCGGTGAAGCGGCGACCGATATGGCCCGGCTCGAAGCCGCCTTTATCATGCCCGCGATGGAGTTCAACGAGGCGCTCCGGACTGTTCATTTTGAGCACGATCAGACCCCGTTCGAATTGAATCTCGGCTGGCTGGTCGATTTCAACAAGCCGCATTTCAGCGGCCGAAGTGCATTGTTGGAAGAGAAACAACGCGGACCGAAATACACATTGACCAAGCTCGATATCGAGGGCAACAAGCCTGCCGAAGGTTCATTCATCTACAAGAACGAGAGATGTACGAAGGAAATTGGCTACGTTACTTCAGCCATGTGGTCACCGGCTGTGAAGGCGAACATTGCCCTTGCCATGATCAGGACGGAACACCTGGAAGGTGAACTCTGGGCAGAAATTTACTACCAAAAGGAATTACGTCACTACAGCCGGGTGGCGAAATGCACTCGCAAGCAAAAACCGTTCTGGGCGCCGAGCCGGGCACGAGCGACGCCGCCACCTGATTGTTGACTTGCGTGGCAGCTCTCCAAACTGTCGCCTGAATCGTCGTTTCCGCCTTGTAATAATCCTGATCTGTCTTAGTCTTGGACTGAGGATCTATCAGTAAACGACCGCGGGTCTGTGATGCGTGCATTCATTCGAAAATCATTGGGTACAACATGGCTCTGCCTGCTGCTTGTATCTACGGCTGTCTATGCGCAGCAGTCTGAGCCCTCTCCGGAACAAATCTTCGTACGTGGTGGCTGGCTGTTCGATGGCATCAGTGACACGCGCCGGCGAAATACGGGCATCGTGATCCGTAACGGAACCTTCGCTGAAATCGACGCCGACCTGGAGGAGAGCGTCCTCGCAGCGGCTAACGTAATCGATCTGACGGATTCAGAAACAATCATACCCGGCATGATTGATCTGCACGCCCACTACAACTT
>Ga0070727_10001541_pt1 | contig 24235 bp, 26 predicted proteins | sample tdAd472_FD_66722 | JGI IMG/M metagenome (GOLD analysis project Ga0070727, IMG submission 66722) | Marine sediment microbial communities from the Atlantic coast under amendment with organic carbon and nitrate - tdAd47.2 | ecosystem: Environmental > Aquatic > Marine > Coastal > Sediment | place...
CCGCCAGCAGCCCGGTCAGGTCCAGGGCCTCGATCGCCCTGTCGGCGATTTCCTCGGCCGCCTTCGCCGTTGCGGCGGGCAGGTCGGCGGGGGCGTGGGTCTTGTAGAGGATGTGGTTGCGGTGCTCGTTCATCACGACCGGAAAGGCGCGGACGGCCCCGGTGGCGGAACGTGCGGTAATAACCGAAACCTCGCAGTCGAAATCGACGAAACCTTCCAGGATGCAGCGAACCCCGCCCAGTTCCTTCCAGGCTTTCAGCGGGTCGGTGCCGGGTTTCAGCATCGCCTGGCCCTTGCCGTCATAGCCGAAACGCGCGGTTTTCAGGACCGACGGCAGGCCGATGCGGTCAATGGCCTCGGCCAGGGTCTTTTCGTCCGTCACCTCGGTCCAGGGCGCGGTGCCGATTCCGGCATCGTTCAGGAATTGTTTTTCCAGGATCCTGTCCTGCGCGATCTTCAGCGCCTTCGATCCCGGGCGCACCGGGACGCGCTGCTCCAGGAATTCCAGGGCGGCAACCGGGACATTCTCGAATTCCAACGTGACGACGTCGCAGGCCTCGGCGAAGCGCGCCAGGACGGTTTCGTCCTCATAGGCGCCGGCGATATGGTCGGCGACATGGCTGGCCGGGCAGCCTTCCTGCGGCTCCAGGACCAGACAGCGGTAGCCCATCTCCGCGGCCGCGATGGCCGTCATCCGGCCCAATTGGCCACCGCCCAGGATGCCGATGCAGGCGCCGGGCGCGATCGGACCGGTGTTTTCGCCGGCGCCGGTTCGGGTTTTCGAATTCGCCATGATCAATCTTCGTCGTGCGGTTCCAGGGCCACCGCATCGGTCTGGCGCGTGCGCCATTCCTTCAGCGCCGCGCGGATCACGGGGTCGTGCAGGGCAAGGACGGAAGCCGCCAGCAGCGCCGCATTGATCGCGCCCGGCTTGCCGATGGCGAGCGTGCCGACGGGAATGCCGCCCGGCATTTGCACGATGCTGAGCAGGCTGTCCTGCCCTTTCAGGCTTTTGCTTTCGATCGGTACGCCGAAGACGGGCAGGGCCGTCATGGAGGCGGCCATGCCCGGCAGATGGGCGGCGCCGCCGGCCCCGGCGATGATCACGTGAAGGCCCCGGTTTTCCGCGGTCTCGGCATATTCGACCAGGCGCTTGGGCGTCCGGTGAGCGGAGACGATCTTGGCCTCGAAAGGAACCCCAAGGGCTTCCAGGGTCTCCGCGGCATGCCGCATGGTTGGCCAGTCGGACTGGCTGCCCATGATGATGCCGACCTTCGGTGTCTTTTCCATCGCTGTCCCGCTACGTTCACACGGATTTTGTCGCCCGGATCATCTCTAGGCTGGGAAAGCGGCGGAGTATAGGCGGCGTGCGGCCTTGCGCAAGAGGTGGTACGATGCGGTCAGTTAGGGGGGGCAATGTCCGACGAAGATTTCTGGGATATCGACCAATATCTGACAACGCGCCGGAACCGGGAAATCGGGTCCGACCGCATGGTGGATCCGGTCAGACCCGCGCCGGAAATTCGCCCATATGACGCCTCGATGGAGCGCGTGGAACCGGTCGGCCGGGACCTGCCGGACCGGCGCCGGCGCAAGCCCAGGCAGCCGCGGGATATCGCGCAAATACACGGTTTGGACGAGGCGCAGCTGGACGGAAATATTCGCCTGGCCTTGGCCGATATGGTGCAGGAAATCGGCATGTTGCATGACGACCTGCGCCTGGCCGAGGGGCGTATTCGCTTTCTGGAGGACGAGCTGCGGCATGACCTGTTGGGCGATTGGCTCGACAGAAAAGGGTTCATTGGCCGATTGTCGCGGCTGCTGACCCTCGACGCGCAGGAGGAGACCCACAGTTCCCTGCTTCTCGTCAAACTCGAGGGGTTTGCGGAGATGCGCGGGAAGCACGGTTGGTCGACGGCGGATGGCGTAATTGCCGATCTGGGCGCCCGGTTGACCGAAATCCCGAACGCTGTTGTCGGCCATGTCGCCGACAACATGTTCGGCGTGCTTCTGGTCGGCGTCTCGGCGGATGCCGTTGAGGCTGCGATCGGCGACAGGATGCCCGCGGCCATCCGCGTGCCGGGGCCGGGGCCCGACCTTGCCGTCCTTTGGACCGCGGTTCAGGTCCGCCCGGGACAAGGGGAGATGGATCAGCTGTCGGCGGCGGAACGCAAACTGGTCCGGCCATCCGGACCCGCTAGGCGATGATGTCCGGAATGAGCATCGCTTCCAGGCGCGCAAGTTCGTCTTTCAGCAGTAATTTGCGCTTCTTCAGGCGCTGGACCTGCAATTGGTCAAAGGGCACCTCGTCCGACAATCGGGCGATCACATCGTCAAGGTCGCGATGCTCCAGGCGCAGTTCTTCCATGCGATGCTGGATCTGCTCGTCTGTTTCAAAGTCCATGAGTGCCAGAAATCTCGAGTGCCGGTGACCAGGGTGTCCGCCAGCATAGCATATTTGTCGCGCGGATCGGTTATGCTTTTCACCGGTATTGACGGTCGGGGCAAGGTTGAAAGTGAAGGAAACCGGAATGAACGGTTCAAAAGAAATAAAGGCGATCGGCGTCCTGACCAGCGGCGGCGACTGTGCCGGGCTGAATGCGGCCATTCGCGCCGTAACCTATCGCGCCGTGGTCGGCTACGGCTGGAAGGTCTTCGGAATCGAACAGGGAACGGCCGGCCTGATGCAGCGCCCGCCGGCAGCCCGGCATTTGACGACGGATATTTTCGACGGATTTCTTCTCCGCTCCGGCGGGACATTCCTGGGCACCACGAATCGGGGAAATCCGTTCGCCTTTCCGCGGGCGGACGGATCGGTGGAAGACCGCAGCGATGAGGTGATCGACGGGTATCGCAGTTTGGGGCTGGACGCATTGATCGCGATCGGCGGGGACGGCAGCCAGGCGATCATCCGCAAGTTGGCGCAACAGGGCGGCATGAACCTCGTCTGCATTCCCAAGACGATCGACAACGATATCGGCGCGACGGAAGTCTCCATCGGGTATGACACCGCCGTGCAGGTCGCGACGGACGCGTTGGACAAGCTGCAGCCCACGGCGGCGAGTCACAACCGGGTCATGATCCTGGAAGTCATGGGGCGGGATGCGGGGCATATCGCCCTGGCCTCCGGAATCGCCGGCGGCGCGGATATCATCCTGATTCCGGAAATACCCTATTCGATCGACCATGTGGTGCAGAAGATCGAGGCTTTGAGCCATTCCGGCCGCAATTTCGCCCTCATCGTCATTGCGGAGGCCTGTCCGGGGCCGGACGGAGAGGTCGTATCCCGGCACGGGCGCTACGGCGGTGTCGGACACGCCTTGGGCGAGGCCCTGGAACGGAAAGTGGATGCGGAACTGCGCGTGACGGTGCTGGGCCATCTTCAACGCGGCGGCCAGCCGAGCCCGCGCGACCGCCTGATGGCGACTGTCTTCGGGACGCATGCGGTCGACCTCGTCGCGGCGGGCCGATTCGATCGGACGGTCGTCTGGCGCAACCGCCAAGTGGGCGATGTGCCGATTGAGGAAGCGATCGCGACCTATGCCAATGTCGCGGTGGATGGCCCGCTTGTACGCGCCGCCCGCGCGCTGGGCGTCAGTTTCGGCGATACGGTTCCGGTGGTTCTGGGGGGCGCGGAATGACCGACGGAGAATCCACCGCTGGACCCTTCGAGAATCCGGCGCCGATGGTTGAGGATACGGTTGATCTGGACAATCCGTTCTGGCGGTTTTCGCTTACGGTGTATGACGCCAAGACGGTGAGGGAGACCGCGCTGGACAGCCAGGACCGTTTCGGCGCGGATGTTAACCTGATGCTGCTGTGCTGCTGGGTCGGTTTTTCCGGGGTAATGCTGGACGAAAAGGGCTTGAGGAGACTCGACCGGCTGGTCGACGGCTGGCGCCGGGAGGTGATCGACCCGATCCGGACCGTCCGGCGGCAATTGTCGGAGGCGATCGGCCCGATGGCGCCGCAAGTGACCAGGGCGCTGCGGGAGGACGTGAAAGGCGTCGAATTGCAGGCCGAGCAAATTCAGCAGGCAGTCTTATACCGGGCGCTTGAAACGCTCCCGGGGCGGGATGCGCGTCTTGCGGAACGATCGGGCGTCGCGAGGATGAACCTGACAGTCTATCTAAGGGATGTTCGCGGAATCGACGATACGGGCGTTCTCAAAGACATCGTCGAAGCGATGGTGCTCGGCTGCCGCGGGACGGTGGAAAGCGACGAGGACGACGTTGTCTGAAGGGACGGATGCGTCGTGGCGGGCAGGCGCCTAGGACTTGCTCAGCTTTTCGTTCTGCGCCTTGATCGCGTCGATCAGTGCGCTGACCTTGCCGTCATTGCGGCGAATGACGGCGGAATATTCGTCCCGCTGCGTCACCAGCATGGAGAGGCCTTCGACGACGATGTCGAATATTCGCCAGCTGTCGCCATGCGGCGTCAGCCGCCAGTCGATGACGATCGGGGGCGCGCCGTCGGATTGTGACAATGAACTGGAAACGATCTTTTGTCCGCGGCTGCCGTCCCGCACCGTGCCGACGCTGAATGCCTGTCCGTCGTAGCTGGCGAACCGCCAAGCATAGGTGGCGACGACATTGTCTTCCAACGCCAGGCGGAAAGCATCGATCTCGGCTTCGCTGGCCTTTCGGCGGAACGGGCCCAGCAGAAAGTTGGCGACGTTTTCAAGATCGAAACCGTCCTTCAACATGCTTCGGAACCGCGCTTGACGTTCCTCTTGCGGCAGGTCCGGCGATGTAAGGTTCTCAATGGCACCGGTAGCCAGCCGGGATATGAAGGCATCCGGGCTTTCGCCCGCCATCACCGGCTGGTTTGGCCATAGGACAGCTATCGTAATAAGGGCGATCAGCGAGCGACGGGTAGACTTGATCATCGCGGCGGCCCCCGAAACTCCTACTGGACCAGGGCGGCTTTCGCTTTGCCGCCGTCGTCTTCGTCAATTTCGAAATTGACGGACGGGATCGGCGCGCCCTCGGCTTCGTCGCCGTTGCGGATCATGTTTTCGCGCTGCTGATGATACAGGCTGCGGACGGTCGCATAGAAGTCGAGCGAGGTCGCTTCCAGATCCTCGAGCTGCTTCTTGTTCCGCGAACGGGTGTCGATCGTCTCAAGCACACGCCGGCCAATGGCGATGCCCGTGGGAAGGTCCCTATCGGAGTTGATACCCCACCAAGTGACCGGATCCATGAAGTAGTCGGGGACCATGCCCACTGTGTCGCGCAGGTTGGACGGGCCGAGGATCGGCAGCATCAGGTAAGGGCCGCCACCGGCGCCCCAGACGCCCAGCGTCTGGCCGAAGTCTTCCGGCCGATAGGCGATGCCCTTGCCGTTGCCGTTGGCGACGTCGAACAGCCCGCCGAGGCCCATGATCGTATTCGTCAGGAAACGCCCAACCGTATCGCTGGCGCCTTGAATGTCGCCCTGCAGCAGGTTGTTGGCCAGGATCACCGGCGTTTTCAGGTTCCGAAGGAAATTGCGGATGCTGTCTTTGATGCCGCCGGGCAGTTCCGCGTAGAGCGTCGCGAAGGGGCGGACGATGACTTTGTCGAGGGCAAGGTTCACGTCGAAGATGACGCGGTTGACGTCTTCCAGGGGATCGCTGACTTCAGTCGCGGCGGCGCCGCCCGACGTATTCTGCGGTGTCGCACAGGACGCCAATCCAAGTGCCAAGACACTCGCCATGATAAACTGCAAAAACCGCTGAATGCTCATGATCCGACACCAATCCCCATACTCGACCAATCTGACACGCCCGGAAGCAAAAATCTCAGACGCTACCCAGCTACAACGCCTTCCCCTGTCAGGCAACCATCGGCGAACGTTCGTTGCCAATTGTTGATGGTCAATGACCTCACCAATCCTGCGCATACCGCCGTTCATTTGACGGTTGTGACAGGATGAAATTTACGGCCCGGACCCTTAAGGGACTATGAACACGCTGCAGCGCCGGGGATCCCCGCGCCGAATTTCTCTCCTCGAACCATCCGTATCACGCCAGCACGGCAAAGACTGTGACAGCGCTCACGGCTCTCGTATTATGACCCCCGTTAGCACAGGGAAGAGTGATCAGCCAAAAAGATAACTGTTTGGCAAAACGGAATCTTCCGGGGGTGTTGCATTTTTGTCGCGTTTCAGCGAAGGCTCGAAAACACGAAACGTTTTGGGGGTAATTTCGAAAATGAGCCAGGATCCGACACTGTCCGAGATCGACCCGGCCCTGATCACCGGATGTACGCTGCGCGTCGTTCCTGACTGGATCGACTACAACGGGCACATGAATGTCGCGTTTTATGTACAGGCTTTCGACAAGGCGACGGATTTCTTTCTGGAGCGCATAAACCTCGGTGTGTCGTATCTCAAGAACGATAACGGCTCCACCTTCACGGCCGAAATGAACGTCTCCTACATCAACGAGGTTCATTTGGACGCGCCTTTGGCGTTTACCACCCAACTCGTCGGTTTTGACGACAAGCGGGTCCACTATTTCCATCAAATGTTCCATGCCGAAGAAGGATTTCTTGCCGCCACCAATGAATGCCTCAGCCTGCATGTCGACATGGCGGTGCGGAAGGTCGTGCCGATTCCGCCGGCACAGACCGCTCTGCTCCGGGAAATACAGGAAAACCAAGCCCATATGCCGCTTCCCAGCCGGCTTGGACGCGTGATAAAAACAAAATCCCAGTAGTGCTGCGCGGCGTTCGACAGGGTCGGTTTGGGAGAGTGAACGTCCCTATTTAGGATGTTTTTCGCCAAGCCCAGGTGATGCGATGGCACTTTGACGGTGAGAGATCGATCAAAAGCGTTGAGCGCCCCGCCTATTTTCCCTAACTTACGAATGTGAGGGGACGGGAATCCAGCGTTGCGAGGTTCTCGCCGCTAGGTTTGCGCACAGGGTAACGCGGAGAGAAAAGCGTGGAGTTTTCAGAGGGACTGGCGGAGGCCTTGCGGTTTGCTCAATCGGCCATGGAGCTGATGGAGCGTAATTCTGTGCCGCCGACCCCGGAAAATTTTGCAATTTGGTACGCACATGCGACCGGCCGGATGCCCGATCTGAGCAAGGAAGTCGCGGAGCTCCTCGATCGGCCGGATGCCATGACGCCGGAGCGGAACCGGGAAATCTATGAGCGGTATCTGGGTGGGCCGCCGGACGATTTGATCATTCAACGGACAGGCGCCCGCATGGAGGAGGAACTTGCCGAGGTTCTCTCGGTTATTTCCTCCGCGACCGGCGATGCCGAGAACTTCCAGACGTCAATTCAGGAAAATCTGCGCGACCTGACGAAAGATCAGGGTTTGGAAGGCATAACCAAGGTCATGAAGAGCTTGGTGGATGAAGCGCAGAAAATGCAGTCGTCCAATTCCGAAATGCAGAAGCGGCTGGAGGCTTCGTCGAAGGAGATCGTCTCCCTGCGGGAGAATCTGGCGGAAGTTCAGCGCGAGGCATTGACGGACGGCCTGACCGGAATCGCCAACCGCAAAATGTTCGACATGACGATGGACCGCGCCACCGAACATGCCGCCAAGACCGGCGAGCCGTGCTGCCTGGCCATGACCGACATCGATTTCTTCAAGAAGTTCAACGACAACTATGGTCACCAGACCGGCGATCAGGTCCTCAAACTGGTGGCGAAGATCCTTGAGGGCAGCGTGCGCGAGGGCGAGACCGCCGCGCGTTACGGCGGCGAGGAGTTCGCGCTGATCCTGCCGGGATCGGGTCTGGAAGAGGCTCGGGCGATATGCGAACGGGTCCGCGAACTGGTCAGTTCGAAGCAAATCCGCAATCGCAGCACCGGTGAATCGATGGGGAACATTACCCTGTCCTTGGGGGTGGCGCTGTACAAGCCGGGCGATTCGCCGACGGACATGGTGCAGCGGGCGGATGCGGGGCTGTATTTCGCCAAGCAACACGGCAGAAATCAGACTGTCGTCGAAACGCAGCTCGAGGCGGAAGTCGCCGCCGGCTGACCGCCGGTTCCGCGGGTCGGCCAACGTCTTGCGGGAAGTCCTATTTCCCTGATGCGTTCAGCGGATTGTCCGGCGGCAGATATCCTGTAGGGCCACGTTCCCAACATTCCGGCTTGAAACGGCCCAGTCGGCTTGATCCGCAGGTTTGCGTTTCCTACTGTCGCCCCAGCCAAATCCAAAACTCGACCCGATCGGAAGCGAGGCGTTGACTATGCGTTTTGAAGGTACAGACAGCTACGTCGCCACTGAGGACCTGACGATGGCGGTGAATGCGGCCGTCACGTTGCAGCGCCCGCTTCTGGTCAAAGGCGAGCCGGGCACGGGCAAAACGGTCCTGGCCCGGGAAATAGCGGAAGCCTTGGGCCGCCCGCTATTGGAATGGCACGTCAAGTCGACCACCAGGGCGCAGCAGGGGCTTTACGAATACGACGCGGTCAGCCGGTTGCGCGACAGTCAGTTGGGCGACGAACGCGTCCATGATATCCGCAATTACATCATTAAGGGCAAGATGTGGGAGGCTTTCGAGGCCGATCTCGCCCCGGTCCTGTTGATCGACGAGATCGACAAGGCCGATATCGAATTCCCGAACGATCTGCTGCTTGAGTTGGATCGCATGGAATTCTTCGTCTACGAGACGCGGGAGGTCGTGAAAGCCAAACATCGCCCGATCGTCATCATTACGTCGAACAACGAAAAGGAATTGCCGGACGCGTTTCTCCGTCGCTGCTTCTTCCACTACATCAAGTTCCCCGACCGTGAGGTGATGGAACAGATCGTCCATGTCCATTTTCCCGACATCAAGAAGATGCTGCTGCGCGATGCCTTGACGGTTTTTTATGAGGTCCGTGACGTCAAAGGCTTGAAGAAGCGGCCGTCGACGTCGGAATTGTTGGATTGGATCAAACTCCTGATGGCGGAAGACGTGCCGCCGGAAGTGTTGCGCCAGCAGGATCCGACTCAGGCAATTCCGATCCTCCACGGCGCCCTGCTCAAGAACGAGCAGGATGTCCATCTATTCGAACGTCTGGCCTTCATGGCGCGGCGGGAAGGCGGCCGGTAGTCACCGGCCATGAACGGGAAGTCCGGGACCGGCCGGGCGGATGAGGAGGGACGGCATGAGTGACAACGTATTGATAACCGTGTTCCTGAAGCATCAGCAGGACAAGAACCTGCAGGAGATCAACGCGAAGCTCGACGCGGGCGAATTCTGGGCCGATTTCCCGCCTGACGGGGTGGAGGTCGTGTCCTGGTACGTGATGATGGGAATAGGTCAGGTGGCGACATTGAGCGTGCCGCCGGCCCGCCTTCGCGAAGTGAATCTGGCGATCGAAAAGAAGGCCTGGGGCGCGTTTTCGACTGAATTCTATCCGACCTACGATTTCCGGCCGGTGCAGGAGAAACTGCGGGCCGACGCCAAGGCCAAGCGGCCGGGGTAAGGCTTCGCTTTTCCGCCGACACGCCCTTAGCGAAACGGGAACGCTGCTTTGCTTGATAAATTCACCTTGCGTGACGTCCACGAGAAGGACGCCCCGGCCATCGCGGCGTTGAACAACGCGGCGGTGCCCAATGTCAATGCGCTCGAACAGGAGGCCTTGTTCGGTTTGGCCGAAATGGCGGACTACGCGCGCGTTGCGGTCGATGATACCGGTGTGCTCGGCATGATGTTGGCTTTCGGACCGGGGGCGTCCTATGACAGCCTCAATTACCGGTGGTTCGATGAGAGGCACGATTCCTTCCTTTACGTGGACCGCGTCGTCGTGGCGGAAAGCGCCCGCGGATGCGGCGTCGGAAAGCGGCTCTATGCAGACTTGACCGCTTTTGCGGAAAGCAGGAGCGATTGGCTGGCTTGCGAGGTGAACGAGCGCCCGTCCAATCCCGGCTCGATGCGGTTTCACGAAGCGCTTGGATTTCGCATCGTCGGACGGCAGGAAACCGAAGGCGGCACGAAAAGCGTTGCGTTGATGCTGAAGCCGTTGCCGCAGCGGCTTGGATGATCGAAGTCCAAACCGTACGGGAAAAGCAGGGATTTCAGAGGGAAGAGGTTTCGGCGCTTCGCCAAGCGTCAAGGACGCGCTCCGCGCCGCCGACCCCGATACGCTCGTAATATTCCATGATCTTCAGGTAATCGGCGGAATCCCGGTAACGGGACACGTCGCCGGCGCCGTGCAGATGGCAGAGTATGTCGGAGAAGGAATAGCGGTCGATCCCCGATGCCTTGCACGCGATCGCCAAGGCTTCCGGCCCTGAATCATAAAGGATCTTGGCGAAGGTACTGTCGCCGAGCCGGGTGAACTCGCGGAAAAGCGCCTCGAACCGCAGGATGTCGCCGTCCTCCAGGGCTTTCACGAGAACGCGGGGGTGCGGTTTGTATCCCGATGCCGGATCCGCCGACCCATTGCCGGAGGCGAGGCCGACCATCTCGGATGTCAGCCCCTCGTCCTCGGCCGCATGTTCGATGGCGCGCTCCATATCATCCGCGATGGCGCCGACATCCCCCAGCTTGGCCGAGAGGTAGTCGCGCAGAGCGGCGCCGACCCAGCCGATCATGCGTCTTGCCAGGTCCGGCGGCAGGTCGGCGCGATAGGCGAGCGGGCCGCGGATCTCGTCCATCAGATAGGAAGATTCAACGAGTTTGTCGAAAGTGTCGTCGTTCAGTTCGGCGCTCTCGTTCGCGAGCAGCGACTTGATGACCGCCGGGTCGTTGGTATCGACCAGCGTTTCCGACACGTCCCCGGAAAGGTGCGGGCGTTTGGAAATCGCAATCTGATGCTGCTGGGTATGTTCCAGGATCAAGCGGATCAGATCGACATCCTGCAGAAGTTGGCTCTTGGTCAGGATCGGATGCGCGACTTCGATGACGTCGTTCGCCAGGGCCATGACGATGTCGTGCGGCGTATCGGTCCGCTCCGCCAAGCTTTCCGCCAATGTCCGGCGGACGTTCATTTCCACCTGATGAATGAGGTGGCGCAGAATGTCATAGACGATGTTCTGCTCAGTTTCGCTGAGTTTCCGGCCGGTCGAGAGCACCAGCCGGCTGAGCGATTCGGCAAGCAGGTTTCTATCCCGTTTATTCGGGCTCTTGGCGACTTCGACAAGTTCGCGCAGCGTGTATTTCGCCATCCCGCTTCCTAGAACTCCTGCGGATAAAGGTGCTTTGCCCGTCAAAGCGCCAAAGCTGCCAAGGGGTCGTCCAACCACCCATGCCGTACGATTCGATGGATCGCGGCAATCCGTTGAAATCGGCATTTTCAGTAAATCAAATGCAGTGCCTATTGTCTGCCGGAAAAAGTTAAAGTTTTCAGCGATATATCTGCCGGCCGTTGCGGGGCTTGCGTCGTGCAAGGGGCCGGAGTACGACCGAAGGCATGTTTATCGATCTTTTCCTGGGCCTGAAACAGGCCGGTCTGCCGGTGTCGCTGCGGGAGTATTTGACGCTCCTGGAGGCCTTGCAGGCGCGCGTGGCCGCCTACCATGTCGATGATTTCTACTATCTAAGCCGGTCCGCGCTGGTCAAGGACGAGCGCTACCTGGACCGGTTCGACAAGGTGTTCGGCGAAGTCTTCAAAGGGTTGGAACGCCCGGAAGGATTGGATCCGGACGCGGTGTCGATCCCCGAAGAATGGCTTCGCAAGCTGGTCGAGAAGACTCTGACCGAAGAAGAAAAAGCCATGATCGAGGCCCTTGGCGGCTTCGACAAGATCATGGAAACCCTGAAGGAAAGGCTGCGCGAACAGCAGGGCCGCCACCAAGGGGGCTCGAAATGGATTGGAACGGGCGGCACATCGCCGTTCGGATCGCATGGTTACAACCCGGAAGGCGTTCGCATCGGCGGGGAATCGACGCATCGGCGCGCCGTCAAAGTCTGGGAAAAACGAACGTTCAAGAACCTGGACGACGGCCTGGAACTGGGCACGCGCAACATCAAGGTGGCGTTGCGGCGCCTGCGCCGTTTCGCGCGGGAGGGAGCGGCGACCGAACTGGATATGGACGATACGATCCGGTCCACCGCCGACAATGCCGGCTATCTCGACCTGAAAATGGTTCCCGAGCGGCACAATGCCGTGAAAGTGCTGATATTCTTCGATATCGGCGGCTCGATGGACGACCATATCCGCGTCTGCGAGGAGCTGTTCTCGGCCGTGCGGACCGAATTCAAGCATCTGGAATATTTCTATTTCCACAACTGTCTCTACGAGAGCGTCTGGCGTGACAATCGCCGCCGGTGGGAAGAAAGATTGACCACGGAAGAGGTTCTGCGCACCTATCCCCGCGACTATAAGGTCATTTTCGTCGGCGATGCTTCGATGAGCCCGTACGAAATCGTTTATCCGGGCGGCAGCGTGGAACATTGGAACGAGGAGGCCGGGCGGGTCTGGATGGAGCGGGTGCTGCGGATGTATCCCAAGGCTGTCTGGCTGAATCCGCAGCCGACGGCGTGGTGGGATCGCATGCCCTCCATCAAGCTGGTCAAGGAAATCATGGAAGACCGGATGTACCCGCTCACGCTGCGCGGGTTGGACGATGCAATGCGGGAGTTGACGTGATGGGCGGACGCGCTGTCTCGGGCCTTGCTGCGGCGACCCTGTTGTTGCTTTCCGCCTGCGCGCAGGACGCGTCGGTCACGGACAGCGATGTTTGGCACATGCGTCAAAACGAGACGTCGGTGTCGATCTGCTACAGCGCGGCGGTGTCGACGCGGGAGCAGGTGGAAGCCTTGGCCGCGTCACAATGCCCCGCTGAAAGGCCCGCCATCCGGTTGATTGACGAAGACACGTTCTTCAACAATTGCCCGTTATCAAAGCGCAATCGCGTGACGTTTTTGTGCGTCGCACAATAGCCGCTGCGTTGTCCCATCTTGGGACCCGATCCTAAAAAAACGCAATCTCTCCGCCAAAATGTTAATCACCGTCGATCTTGTGACTGTTTTTCGGGGGCACGTCGACATCTTCACATACCGTTATAATGCTGCGGTAGCACAAAATCCGGACCTGCGGTAGGGATACCATTATGAGGGGTAGTCCGTGTACGGGGCCATCGGGCTTTCTCCATTGACGCTGTTCCAATAGTCCGCATCGAAACGGACGGGAACCGAGAGGAGAGTAAGCATGTGGGGGTATAAGGTTTTGCGAGGCAAGTCGCTTGCCGCGGGTCTAGGGGCCGCAGCATTGGCGGCTATGGTCTCGACATCGGCTTCGGCGGCGACTGTGCTGCACGAAGGCGTGGTCATGTCGGGCGTCGATGTCGGGGTGCTGGAATTCTCCAAAGTTTATCGGTCGGGCGATGGCCTGGGGGGCGGTGGAAGTTCCCGCCAGTTGAGCGGCGATATCTCGTATATTTGGGATACCGGCGCGGATAACACGTTCGGCCAAGGAACGACCGCGACTTTCAACCAGCAAGACAGCTTGGTGTATAGCGGCACGTATTACAGCTCGCGCTACGACATCACGCTCGTCAGCAGCGACAATTCGGTGCTGACGGTTGGGGAAGAACTCACCGTGCCTTCCGGATCGAACGGGACTTTCGTAACGCACACGATTTCAGGCAGCCTGGATTTCAAGATCGAGCGTTTCGACGGCAACAACAATCTAATGGCCGCGCTGACGGATACGGTCGTGTTCGACGATCAAATCCTGTTCAGCGTCGTGAACGGTGCACGCGCGGTCGGCGACGGCGTGGAAATGTATCTTTGGGGCGATACCGGGGACGGCAACCCCTATGACGATAGCAGCACGACCAACAGCCAGTACCAGACGTCCAGTTTTGGCTGGGGCGGTTGGGGCTGGGGCGGTTACGGCGGCTGGGGCTGGGGTGGTCACGGCGGCTACGGCGGATGCGACCCACAGGACGATAACTGCCAGGACGACTCCTTCGACTGTACCTTCGGCGATTGCTCGAAGCTTCTTGAAAAATTCTATGGCGATTGCGGTGACATGGTCTGGAAGATCGGCCTGACGGGTACCGTCACCGCCGTGCCGGTTCCGGCGGCTCTGCCGTTGCTGATCTCCGCGGTTCTCGGCCTCGGCGTGCTAACGCGCCGTCGCCGTCGCACCCTGACGTAAACAGACAAACACGCTCCAATATCCCTCAAGATCTCGCTTCCTGAAGCCCCGCCGATACTGTCGGCGGGGCTTTGCTTTGGCACAATGGCAGCCGCGGGACGACTGTTTCCGGTGCGGCCGGGGCAGGGCCTGCCTCACCAGATGCGGTGCAAGAAAAAACCCCGCCGGTCTGCTCCGGCGGGGTCTGATCCGTTCAGGAATTCCGGCTGACGCGAGAGCGCCGCCGGGACCAGGGTTTACCAGGTCTCCATCGCTTTCTTCAGGTTCTCATCCAGCTTTTCCAGGAACTGACTGGTCGTCAGCCAAGGCTGGCTTTCACCGATCAACAAGGCGAGATCCTTGGTCATGTGGCCGCTCTCGACCGTGTCGACGCAGACCTTTTCGATCGTGTCCGCGAAACGCTCGACTTCCGGCGTTTCGTCGAACTTGCCCCGGTAGCTGATGCCGCGCGTCCAGGCAAAGATCGACGCGATCGGGTTCGTCGAGGTTTCCTTGCCCTGCTGATGCTGCCGGAAGTGTCGGGTGACGGTCCCATGAGCGGCTTCCGCCTCGACCGTCTTGCCATCCGGCGTCATCAGGACGGAAGTCATCAGACCGAGCGAGCCGAATCCCTGAGCGACGGAGTCGGACTGGACGTCGCCGTCATAGTTCTTCGCCGCCCACAGGAAATCGCCGCTGTTCTTCAAGGCAAAGGCGACCATGTCATCGATCAGACGGTGTTCGTACCAGATGCCGGCGGCTTTGAACTTGTCCTCGAAATCGGCCTCGTAGACTTCCTGGAAGAGATCCTTGAAACGCCCGTCATAGGCTTTGAGGATAGTATTCTTGGTGGACAGATAGACCGGATAGTGACGCATCAGGCCGTAGGTCATGCAGGCGCGGGCGAAGCCGCGGATCGAGTCGTCAAGGTTATACATGCCCATCGCGATGCCGGGGCCTTCGAAATGGAAGACCTGATGGCGGATGTTCTCCCCTTCCGGATCGTCCGGCGTGAACGTGATGTGCAGCATGCCGGCTTCCGGCACCAGGAAGTCCGTGGCCTTGTACTGGTCGCCGAAAGCGTGGCGGGCGACGACGATCGGGCTGGTCCAGCTCGGGATCAGGCGCGGCACGTTCTGGCAGACGATGGGCTCGCGGAAGACGGTGCCGTCCAGGATGTTGCGGATGGTGCCGTTCGGCGACCGCCACATCTTTTTCAGGCCGAATTCCTTCACGCGGTCTTCGTCGGGAGTGATCGTCGCGCATTTCACGCCGACGCCGTACTGCTTGATCGCATTCGCAGCGTCGATGGTGATCTGGTCGTCGGTTTCGTCGCGCTTTTCGATGCCGAGGTCGTAGTATTTCAAATCCACGTCCAAATACGGCAAAACGAGCTTCTCTTTAATGAACTCCCAGATAATCCGGGTCATCTCGTCGCCGTCGAGCTCGACGATCGGATTTTTCACCTTGATTTTCGACATGTTCGAACTTCTCCCTCTGGCCTTCCTGCCGGATGTGATCGGCGCGGTTGTTCCGGATTGCTAACCTTGTCCAACCAACTGACAAAGTATACGCGCAATCGGCAAAAAAGTCGTCGCGCCGCTTTAGAACTAGCGCTGCGGACATTAGCCAATGCCCCGCAGCGGAGCAACATTCGTGCGCGACGTTCCTATGCGGTTCGGTCGGCCATTGCCATCGCGATTTCGGCGGCCAGGCGCGCATTGTTTCGCACCAGGGCAATGTTCGCGTCCAGGCTTCGGCCGCGTGTCGCTTCCAGCACACGCTCCAGCAGGAACGGGGTGACGTTTTTCCCGGCAATGCCTTTGGCTTCCGCTTCGGCGACGGCCTGCTCGATGGCGGGTGAAATTTCGTCGTACGGGATCTCATGCTCCTGCGGGATCGGGTTGACCACCAACTGACCGCCGGTCAGGCCCAATGCCGCGCGCAGACCATGGGACCGCGCGATCGCCGCGGCGTCGTCCATGCGCAGCGGAACAGGCAATCCGCTGGACGCGGACCAGAATGCCGGGAAATCGTCCGTGCGCCAGCCGATGACCGGAACCCCCCGCGTTTCGAGTGCTTCCAACGTTTTCGGAATATCCAGGATGGCCTTGGCGCCGGCGCAGACCACGGTTACCGGCGTTTTCGCCAGCTCGTCCAAGTCTGCCGAAATGTCGAAGCTCGTCTCCGCGCCGCGATGGACGCCGCCTATGCCGCCGGTCGCGAAACAGGCGATGCCCGCCAAATGGGCGCAGATCATGGTGGCGGCGACGGTGGTGGAGCCGTCAGCCCCCGCGGCCATCACGGGGGCCAGGTCCGCGCGCGACAGTTTCGCCACGTCCCGGGCCTGGGCCAATTGTTCAAGCATGGTCTTGTCCAATCCGGCGTGGATGATCCCGCCGATCACGGCGATGGTGGCCGGGACGGCGCCGGCGGCGCGCACCGTTTCCTCCACCAACAGCGCCGTCTCCAGGTTTTTCGGCCAGGGCAGTCCATGGGTGATGATGGTGCTTTCCAAGGCGACGATGGGGATGTTGCCCTCTTGCGCTGCCTGAACTTCCGCACTCTTGGTCAATGGTATCAAGCTTGTTCCTTTCCGTGCGGGCGCCGCAATGCGGCGTGCAATGCGTCCGATGGGGGAGCTTCGGCGATCACGGCGGCCAGATGCCGCGCCAGGAAAGCGTCGCCGGCACCCGTGGCGGATGCGAAACCCGCCGGGTCGGGATCCGCTGAAAATATGCCGAAGGAGGAGGCATCGTAAACCGATCGCGGCCCATCCGTCACCACCGCCCGGCGGGCGCCCATGTCCAGAACGGCCTGCACGGCATCGGCCGGCGTCCGGAAGCGCCGATCGCATAGGGCTTCCGCCTCCGGGCGGTTGCAATACAGAATGTCGAGGAGGGGAAGGACGGTCTTAAGCCGGTTGGCCCTGGCCGGCGAAACAGGATTTGCGGCCAAGGGCGGCCGCGCTTCGGCCGCTGCGAGATCCTCGATGACGGCCGGCGGCAGGTTGGCCTCGACAAACCAGAACCGCGCCGGCCTGGAGGGCTTGATGTGGAACGCGCCCGCCGTCAGCGCTTCGATCGCGCGGCAATCGGCGACGGCGGAGATCAATTCACCTGCCTCGTCTTCCACGGCAACGTATCGGCCGGTCGGCAATGTATCGGAAAAAAGAGCCTGGTCGGTTCCGACGCCCGCCGCCCGCAAGGCCGCCAACAGGCTCTCGCCGTCCCGATCCCGGCCGACGACCGTAAAGAGATCGGGGATGAGCCCGCACGCGGCCAGTTCGATGGACACATTCGCGGCGACCCCGCCGGGCCGTACCCGTACGGTTCCCGGCCGGTCCGGTCCGGCATGCCCGGGGTGGGACTGACCGAGATAATCCCAGTGTGCCGCCCCGAAGCAGGATATCGACGTTTCTGAAGCCATGGGGAAAGCGATGCCTGCCAAATGCAGAATTGGCAAGCGGGCCGGCGACGCCGTGGGCGGTCGGCGGGAAAGGCCTGGTCAGTCGCCGTCGGCGCTGCCGGCGGGGGAAGTCTGCAAGCTTGGCGCCGTACCCCAGGTGTCGATATTCGCGGCCGGCTGTGTGGGATCGGTTCCACCGGATGGGCCCGCGGCAGGCGCGATATCGTTCAGCTCTTCCGGGGTCATTTCAGGTTCGGTGCTGGCGATCGGCTGTTCAAACTCGGACCGCAAGGCGACGAAAGTCGTGCCCGCCAGCAATGCCAGCCCGATGGCAAAGGCGACGGCGATGCGGTTTCGGGACAGACCATGCCGCCGGCCGCTGAATTGCCCGCTACCGCCCAGCTGGACCGGCGGTTCCCCCATCCCCAATTCATGCGGATCACGCCCGGTATCGATGAGCGCTTGGTCCAAAGACCGTTTCGGCCGCTGAAGATATGGTGATGTCATGCTCAACTATGGAACCGACGGTTCCCGCACCCCGATTGCCCAATGATTCTTTACGCAAAGCTCATATAACGTTCCCCGCGCACCGCCCTGCCGAGGATGGCAGAGGATAACGGGAAACCCCTCCGTCACCAAGGTATCCGGCAATGCAGCATATCTGAATACCCACTGAAGTATTTTCGCTGAACCGGCATAACCGGTTGTCAAACAACGGGAATTTAGAAGTCCATGATATTCTTGGTCACCCCGTCAACGCTGGTTGAAATTATGACAAGGAAATCGGCGCTTTCCCGTCGCGTGTCGCGGGTGCAAAAGCCTATGTCAAAGAAGGAAATCGGCAGAATTTTTTGGAGGTCGGCCCATGTATATCCCTGAAGCGTTCAAGGAAACGGATACGGATGCCCTGTTCGGCTTGATGGCTTCGTTGGGGGTCGCGACTGTGATATGCGCGGGTCCGGACGGCATGATAGCAAGCCATGTTCCGGTGGAAGTCGACCGCGAGGCCGGCCCGCGAGGCAGCATCCGTTGCCATTTTGCCAAACCGAATCCGCAGCAGGTGTTGATCGCCGGAGGGGCCGAGGTCCTTTTCATCTTTCAAGGCCCGCAAGCCTATGTAACGCCCAGTTGGTACCCGACCAAGGCGGAGACGGGCAAGGTCGTTCCAACGCTGAACTATGCGGCCGTCCACGCCTATGGGGCGGGCAGGGTCATCGACGATCCCGTGGCCGCCAAGCGCCATCTGGCGGCCTTGACCGACCATTCTGAAGCAGGATTCCAGGAACCCTGGAAAATCACGGATGCTCCCGACGATTTCATTGATCGCTTGATGAAAGGCATCACGGTTGTCGAGGTTGCGCTGACGCGGCTGGAAGGAAAATGGAAAATGTCGCAGAACCGCCCGGAAGGCGACCGGCGCGGCGTGGCGGACGGTCTGCATGCGCAAGGACGAACGGATGTGGCGGAATTGGTCGAGAAATACGCCCTAGGCGGGGGGCAGGGATAGAACCGGGCCTGCGGCGGTCGCGCGCTCGACCCCTTGCACGAAGGCGAGCGTGACCCCGAACAAGTCCGAACCCGGCACGACCAAACCGGCTTTGCCCCAATAGGAGGCCACACCGGCCTTCTCCAACATCTTCTCCGCCTCGGCAAGGTCGTCCACCAAGACGCGGAAGGCGGCCAAGTGAGGCCCGGCCGGCGTATCGGGACCGTTTAGAGCCGTAGCGCCGAACCAATCCTCATAGGCGTCTGGCGTCATCGCGGTCAGCCAACCACGCGCGGTCTCCGCCCGAAGGATGCCGTCTTCCAGTTCGACGCTGGCCGGCTGCTGCAATCCTTCGAACAGGAATTGCAGGTCTCCGGGATTGTCGGCGATCATGATCACCTCGCCTATGGCGCGGGCTCCATTCCGGTGTTTCTGGAAATGAGGTTTCCAGAAATATTCCGGCGCATGCTGCTGGCACACGAAGAAGGCCGCATCTGGACATTCGGGGCGATGAACGAATGCCAGGGAGAAGCCCACGGTCACCTGATCTCCATCCGGCAAGGTCGCCTTGCGCTCGAAGTCGAACCGTTCAAACTCCGAAAGTCCGGCCGCCGCGAACTCGATCCGATCGGCCTCCGCATCGCCGGTTTCGAAGACCAGCATTCCGAAACCTTCTCGGTTCTGCAGATAGCGGTGGATGAAGCGCCCGAAATTGAAATGCCCGTCGCGTTCCGGCAGCAGCTTTTCCGGATGGGCGACTTCGATAATCTCCAGGAAGCTTCCCTCGACCTGGACCAGGCGGTTGTCCGTGCCCCAGGCGTGGCTGGCCCTGGGCGTCAGGGTAAAACCCAGTCGCTCATAGAGCGCCGCCGCCGCGTCGAGATCGCGAACGCAGAGCACGAGATGGTCGATACCCCTGCCGGGGCGGGGAGCGCTTTGCGGCATTTGGATCAGAAGTTCTGTTTGAAGAAAGCGACGGTTCGGTCGAGCGCCAGGGATGCCGCCGCCTTGTCGTAGGATCCGCGCATGTCGCAATTGAAGCCATGATCGGCGTCATACATCATGATCGGCAGGTCGGGATGGTTGTCCCGCACCGCCTGGACGTGGTCCGGCGTGATATGCGCGTCCTTGTCGCCGAAATGCAGCATCGTCGGGCATTTCGGTTTGTCGGCGGCTTTGGTGTGGATGCCCCCGCCATAGTAACAGACCGCCGCGTTCAACCCATCCAAGCTCGTCGCGGCGATCCAGGAGATGTAGCCCCCCCAGCAATAGCCCACGATCCCCTTGCCGCCGGCCGGCAGCGCATCCATTGCGGCTTGCACGTCGAGCAGCGCCGGCGCGTCGGCGCAGGCCCCGCGGATTTCGCGGCCCCTGGCCACATCGTCAGCTGAATAGCCGAGATCGACGCCGCGTTCCACGCGGTCGAACAGGGCCGGTGCCACACAGGTGAATCCCATTTCGCCGAACCGGTCACAGACCGAGCGGATATGCTCGTTAACGCCGAAAATTTCCTGAATGACCACAATGCCGCCGAGCGACACGCCATTCGGCTCCGTACGGTAGGCCTCGAATTTGTGGCCGTCCGAGGCCGTAAGCGTAATGGTTTCGCCCATATTGTGGCACCTCCGATTCCCTGTTTTTGGTTGGCTGACAGCCTAGCCGTAACCGTGTCCGAGTCCAGTTGCCGAAAGGTAACAAGTTCGATGACGGTCGCGGTAGGATCTGACGGAAAAGCCTTAACGCGATTCGCGGCCGACGCTGTGGTGCTTGAATGAGTGCGACCGGGGTGATGAAGGGGGGTGACGAAGGGGGGTGAAGAAGGGAAGCGCAAAAGCCGGCGCAACGGTGTCGATCGCCGGCTTTGACTGTTCTGCGGATGTCGTGACTTCAGGCCGCCTGCTTACACGTTGAAACGGAAATTGAAGATATCGCCGTCCTTGGCGATATAATCCCGGCCTTCCAGGCGCATCTTACCCGCTTCCTTCGCACCGGATTCGCCGCCATTCGCGACATAGTCTTCATAGGCGATTGTCTCGGCAGCGATGAAGCCGCGTTCGAAGTCCGTATGGATCTCGCCTGCGGCCTGGGGTGCGGCCGATCCCGCATGCACGGTCCAGGCCCGTGCTTCCTTCGGTCCGATCGTGAAGAAAGTGATCTGTTCCAGCAGCGCGTAGCCGGCCCGGATGACCTGGGCGAGGCCCGTTTCTTCCAACCCGATGCTCTCCAGGAATTCGGCCTTTTCCTCCGGCGAGCCCAATTGCGCGATTTCCGCTTCGATCGCGGCGGAAATCACGACGGCCTGCGCACCCTCGGCGGCTGCCTTGGCGGCGACCTTCTCGGTATATTGATTGCCGGTCGCGGCTTCGTCCTCGCTGACATTGCAGACATACAGGACCGGCTTCGCGGTCAAAAGCTGGAAGCTGCGGTAGATGGGGGCCTGTTCCTTGGAAATCTCGGCCAGACGGGCCGGCTTGCCGTCGCGCAGCACGGCGAGCACGGCCATGATGACCTCGACTTCCGCCTTTGCCTGCTTGTCGCCGCCCTTAGCGCGTTTCTCGCGGTCGTTGAGGCGTTTTTCCATGGCATCCATGTCCGCCAGCATCAGTTCGGTCTCAACCGTTTCCGCATCCCGGATCGGATCGACGGACCCTTCCACATGGGTGATGTCGTCGCTGTCGAAGCAGCGCAGCACATGGACGATGGCGTGAACGCTGCGAATGTTGCCCAGGAACTGGTTGCCCAGGCCTTCCCCTTTCGAAGCGCCCTTCACCAGCCCGGCGATATCGACGAATTCAAGCTGGGTTGGGATGATCTTCGCGGATTTGGCCAATTTCGCCAGCATTTCCAGGCGCGGGTCCGGCACCGAGACACGACCCACATTCGGTTCGATCGTACAGAACGGGTAGTTCGCCGATTCGGCCGCCTGCGTGGCCGTCAGCGCATTGAACAGTGTCGACTTGCCGACATTCGGAAGCCCGACAATCCCGCAATTGAATCCCATCGGGACTTCTCCTTAATCTTTGTTCTTCCGGGTGAGCCCGACCCTCGCCATCGCCTGCGCCAGGGCCGAGTCGATCCGATTCTTGTCACTACCGCTTCCGCCTGCCGGCGCGGGTTTCGGTTTGTCGGCCGTATCCGCGCCGCGGCTGCCGCCGTCGATCGGTGTTCCGTCAGGGGTGCTGTGGCGCGGCGGCTTCAGGATCAGCGAAACGGCCGACATGAAATCCGAATATCCGCGCTCCACCAATTTTGGAAAGGCGCCGGCCATGGCGTCGATCAGCTTTTCCATCGCCGGCCATTCGGCTTTCGAAAAGTCGCCCAGGACGTGACCGTGCACCTTTGCCTTGTCGCCCGGATGGCCGATCCCGATCCGAACGCGCCAGTAGTCCTTGCCGAGGTCCTTGGCCAGATGGGCGTCGATGCTGCGCAACCCGTTATGTCCCGCGTGGCCGCCGCCCTGCTTCACTTTCAGTTTCGCCGCCGCCAGATCCAACTCGTCGTAGAAGACCCAAATGTCCTCGGCGGAGAGTTTGAAGAACCGTGCCGCTTCGCCCACCGCGCGGCCGCTTTCATTCATGAAAGTCATCGGCTTCAGGACGATCACCTTCCGGCCATCGATCTGGCCTTCCGAAACCTGCCCTTGAAACCGCGCGCGCCATGGACCAAACGAATGGCGGCGGACGACCTCGTCCACCGCCATGAAGCCGACATTATGCCGGTTTCGTTCGTATTTCGGTCCCGGATTGCCGAGTCCGACGATAAGCAGCATGGGAGGGGGTTACTCCTCCGACTCCTCGTCCGCGGATTCATCATCCGCAGCACCTTCTTCACCTTCATCTTCTCCCTCGACCGGCTCCGCGATGGTGGCGCCGAGCAGGTTGGCGATGACGAAGTCACGGTCGGTGATGGTCGGTTCGACACCGTCCGGAAGGGAAATGCTGGAGATACGGATGGTATCGCCGATATGCAGGCCCGTCAGGTCCGCGACGAATTCTTCCGGAATGTCGTTGGCCGAGCAATGGACTTCGACTTCATGCCGGACGATGGAAAGCTGGCCGCCTTCGTTCAGGGCGGGGCAATCGTCTTCATTCGCGAAGACCACCGGGATCGAAACGCTGATCCGGGTGTTGCGCCCGATGCGCAGGAAGTCCACATGCAACGGAACGTCCGTCACCGGGTGGAATTGAACGTCACGCGGTAGGGCGCGTTCGTTCGTGCCGCCTTCGACGTCGATCGCATAAATCGTGTTGAAGAAATGGCCTTCGATCAGGCCCTTCATGATCACGCGGGGATCGATCGAAATCGACAGGGGATCTTTGTTTTCGCCATATACGACGCAGGGCACAAGCCCTTCGCGACGGACGGCCCGGGCTGCCCCCTTACCGGCCCGGTCCCGCGGTTTTGCGGGAATCGTGTGCGCATCAGCCATGATAAACTCCTTCAAGCGTTGGCTATCCATGCGGAATAACCCGCCGACCTCCAGGGGTGCCGGGGGCGCTTGTGTCACAGTATACTGTGAAAGCGGCGCTTCTTTATGCCGCGCAGGACGCTAAGTCAAACCCGGAATTGCCGGAAAGCCCCGTGGTGCAAGGTTTTCCCGGCCGGATGGGTCCGGTTCGACAGGTCTAGTCGAAAAGGCTTGAAACCGAGCGCTCTTCGTAGATGCGGCGGATCGCCTCCGCCAACAGGGGCGCGATGGAGACCTGCCGGACCGTATCGCTGACGCGGACCGCCTCGGTCGCCATGATGCTGTCGGTCACCACCAGGGAACTCATGGGGGACGCGGAAACACGGGCGACCGCACCGCCGGACAGAACCCCATGGGTCACATAGGCCTGAACGGATTTCGCACCGGCGTTCATCAGGGCGACGGCGGCGTTGCACAGGGTTCCGGCGCTGTCGACGATATCGTCGATCAGGACGCAATCCTTGCCCTTCGCGTCACCAATGATGTGCATCACTTCGGAAACGCCCGCGCGTTCGCGGCGTTTGTCGATGATCGCCAGTTCCGCATCCAGACGCTTGGCAAGCGCCCGGGCGCGGACCACGCCGCCGACATCCGGGGACACGACCACGGTATTGCCGTTGGCCAGGTTCGCCGACAGGTCCGTATGCAGCACGGGCAGGGCGAAGAGGTTGTCGGTGGGAACGTCGAAGAAACCCTGGATCTGACCGGCATGCAGGTCGATGGTCAGAACGCGGTTCGCGCCCGCCGTTTCGATAAGGTTGGCCACCAGTTTGGCCGAAATCGGCGTCCGCGGGCCGGTCTTGCGGTCCTGGCGGGCATATCCGAAATAGGGGATGACCGCCGTGATGCGCCGTG